>Ga0073934_10000696_pt1 | contig 92873 bp, 88 predicted proteins | sample LarsenN4metaG_FD_76834 | JGI IMG/M metagenome (GOLD analysis project Ga0073934, IMG submission 76834) | Hot spring sediment bacterial and archeal communities from British Columbia, Canada, to study Microbial Dark Matter (Phase II) - Larsen... ...
CTGCGCGGTCTCGGGGTCGCGGATCTCGCCGACCATGATCTTGTCGGGATCGTGGCGCAGGATCGAGCGAAGACCGCGCGCGAAGGTGAGCCCCTTTTTCTCGTTGACGGGGATCTGCAGCACGTCGGCGACCTGGTACTCGACGGGGTCCTCGATCGTGACGATCTTGTCGAGCCCCGTGTTGATCTCCGAGAGCGCCGCGTACAGCGTGGTGGTCTTGCCGCTGCCGGTCGGCCCGGTGACGAGCAGCAGGCCGTACGGCAGCGCTGCCATGTGGCGGATGAAGTCGCGCGCCGCCGGTTCGAAGCCGAGGTTGTCGAGTCTGATCTGGCGCGCTTCGCCGGACAGGTGCTGGCGGTCGAGAATGCGCAGCACCGCGTCCTCGCCGAACAGGTTGGGCATGATCGACACGCGCAGGTCGATCTCGCGTCCGTCGACCGCGACCTTGAAGCGGCCGTCCTGCGGAACGCGGCGCTCGGCGATATCGAGTTCGGCGATCACCTTCACGCGCGACAGCACCTGGTGCGCGGCCTCGATCCCGTCGACGCGCTTGACCACGCCGAGCACGCCGTCGATGCGGTACTTGATCACGAGGCCCGTGCGCTGCGTCTCGAGGTGGATGTCGCTCGCCTCGGACTTCAGCGCGTCGTGGATCGTCGAGTCGACCAGCCTGACGATCGGGCTCTCCGACGCGCTGATGTCGGCGATCGACAGCGACAGCGCCGAAGACTCGTTCGCGGCCTCGCCCGCGGCGGCCACACCGACCGCGTCCATCGCGCGCAGCGACTTCTCGGCGAGTGCGAGCCAGGCGCGCAGGTCGTCGGTGGCCGCGAGCGCCCAGTGCGCCTCGACGCGCCGCGCCCGCAGCCGCTGCGCGACCCACGCGCGGGTGCGCGAATCGAGCGGATCGGTCAGCACGGCGAGTTTGCGGCCGTCGGCCGCAGTGACCGTCGCGCACAGCCTTTGCGTGGCATCGACGAAGCTCACGACGCCGAAGTCGGCCGAGCTGGCGCGCAACTGCGCCATCGATAGCGGCTCCAGCTCGAAGTACTCCGCGGCGAGCGCGACGAACCGCTCGGACGGCAGCGCGAGCGCGGCGGCGAGCCGGTCGACCGGCCGCTCGGCACCGGCCGACGCGAGCGCAGTGCGCACCAGTTCGGCGTCGATCGCGATGGCCTGCGTTGCGGTGGCGGTCGTCATCGTCGTTCACTGGATGCTGGAGGCCAGATCGAAGATCGGCAGGTACATCAGCACGACGATGCCGCCGATCACCAGGCCGATCAGGATCATCAGCGCCGGCTCGATCAGCCGCGACGCGACGTCGATCGCGCGCGCGAGCTGCGCCTCCTGAAACTGCGCGATTCGCGCGAGCACGTCGGCGAGCTGCCCGGTTCGCTGCGCGACCTCGAGCATGCGCAGCGCCACCGGATCGGCGATCCCGGCGCGGTGCAACGCCGGCCCGATCGGCTGGCCCGCGGCGATCGACTGCATCGCCGCGTCGAGGCCGCGGCGATCCTCGGGCGCGAGCAGCGAGCGGCACATCGCGAACGCACGCAGCGCCGGAATGCCGCCGCGCGCGAGCATCGCGTTGGTGCGGAAGAACTGCGCATGGCGGAACTGCCTGACCAGCGGTCCGATCACCCAGACCCGCTGCAGCCCCGCGATCTGCCAGCCGCTGCGAACGGCACGTGCCAGCGCGGCGACCGCGAACGCGACCGCCGCGGCGGCCGCGGCGCCGAAGGCGGCCGGATGCGCGGCGATGGCCTTGCCCCATGCGAGCAGCACGCTCGACGCGAAGGGAAGGTCGCGCTGCGCGCCCTCGAGCAGCACCGCGAAGCGCGGAACGACCACGCCGAGCAGGAACAGCACGACGAGCGACCCGATGCCGAGCAGCAGCGCCGGGTAGATCGCCGCGCCGATCACCTTGCCGCGCAGCACGCGAAGCGATTCGAGATGCGCGGCGTAGCGGCGCAGCGCGGACACGAGATCGCCGGTCTGCTCGCTCGCCGCGACGGTGGCGACCAGCAGCGCGGGAAACTCCGAATCCTGGCGCGCGAGCGCGGCCGACAGTGGCAGCCCCTCGACGAGCGCGTCGGTCACCGCCTGCAGCGTCGCGCGCGCCGAGGCGCTGCGTTCCTTCTGCGCGAGAGTGCGCAGCGCGTCGACCATGCCGAGCCCGGCGTCGAGCAGCGCAGCCAGCTCTTCCGCGAGCAGTGCGACGTCGAGTTTCGCCGCGCGTTTCAGCCGCGGCAGGGCGAAACGCCGCGCGGCCGCAGGGCGGCACGACAGCACACGCAGGCCGTCGAGCTGCGCCTGTTGCGCCGCCTGCTGCGCGCTGGCGGCATGCACGCGCGCGACCCGCACGCCGCCGTGCGAGGCGACGGCGACGACATCGAAGGCGAGCGGCGCGGCCTGCGTCATCGCGACGCTCCGACGACCTGCGGATCCCACGACAGCACGTCGCTCGCTTCGCCGCTGCCGCCGGGCTTGCCGTCGGCGCCATACGAGACCAGGTCGTAGTCGCCGTGCTCGCCGGGCGACTTGTAGTTGTACGGCCGGCCCCACGGATCGGGCGGAGCCGGCTTCTTCAGGTACGGACCCTGCCAGCGTTCGACGTTGTTCGGCTTCACGTACAGCGCCTGCAACCCCTGTTCGCTGGTCGGGTAGCTGCCTACGTCGAGCCGGTATTGGTCGAGCGCCTTTTCGAGCGCGTCGATCTGCGCTCGGGCGATCTTCGTATTCGACTTGCCGAGCTGGTCGAAGTAGCGCGGACCGACGAGACCTGCCAGCAGCCCGATGATGACGATCACGACCAGCAGCTCGAGCAGCGTGAAGCCGCGCGACAAGCGGCGCGTGCCCGACCGTTGTGCCGGCCAAAGTTCAATCCGACTCATCGACTCCTCCCGTGCGACGCTGGGCGCCGCGGCAGTCGTGGGAACGGCTTCGGGTTCCTGGGCTGTGCGCCCGAACGTCAGTCCGCGCAGGGCGATACCAACCGACCCGTTGGGAGGGTGAACCCGCGTCCCGTAGACGCGGTATTTATCGTCCCTGCGTCTTAAGGCGCCCTTAACGGGTCGCCGAGGGGAGGTGGGGTGTTCCCTACTTCTGCCGCGGGTGGCGACGGGACGCGGGCCGGCGCGGGGAACGTGACCCGGGCACGCAGGCCGCCGAGCGAGGAGTCGTCGAGCGTCACCTTCGCGCGATGCACCTGCGCCACCGTACGGACGATCGACAGCCCGATTCCGCAGCCATCGACGTTGTTGGAAGGCAGCCGGTAAAAGCGGTCGAACACGCGCCTGCGCTCCGGCGGGGGGATTCCGGGGCCGGAGTCCTCGATCTCCGCGTAGGCTTGCTCCCCCTGCTGCCCGGTCGTCACCCGCACAGTGCCGCCGTGCGGGGTGTAGCGCACGGCGTTGTCGATCAGATTGCGGATCAGCACCGCCACGCCGAATTCCATGCCCTCGATCGTCGCCGGCGCAAGCGACTTGACGAGCTGCAGCCGATGTTGCCCGATCAGCGGGGCCAGCTCGTCGATCACCTGTGCGGCGATCTGATCGAGCCGCAGCGTCGTGTGCAGCGCGGTCGAGGCCGACAACGAGTCGAGCCGTGCCAGCGTCAGCAACTGGTCGACCATTCGCGCCGCACGGTCGATGCAGGTCGTGAGATTGCCCAGCGCGTTTGCCGCTTCTTCCCGGTTGCGCGCGCGGGCGGCCACTTGCGCCTGTACCTTGACGGCGGCGAGCGGCGTTCGCAGCTCGTGCGCGGCCGCCGAAGTCAACCGCTGCTCGGCCGCGAGCGCATTGTCGAAGCGCTGGAACAGCGAGTTCATCGAGTCGATCAGCGGCTCCAGCTCGCGCGGCGGGGACTCGACGACGATCGGCCGCAGATCGCGCGGAGAGCGGTCGATCAACTGGCGCGCCGACTCGTCGAGCGAGCGCGTCGCGCGCCGGAACATCCACCAGTTGAACCCGAGCAGCAGCGGCAGCGACGCGGCGAACATCGCGAGCAGGTAGCCGTGCATGCTGCCGATGTAGCTGGTGCGCGCGGACAAGGGCTCCGCGACGATCACGACCATGTCGCGCGCGTCGTTCCACATCGCGCAGGTGCGCATCGGCACGCCGCCGACCTCGCGGGTGACATAGCCGGTCTGGTCGAGCGGGGCGAACGGCGTGCGCGGCGCGTCGTAGCTGAGCAGCAGCGGCTCGCCGGCCGGAGAGAAGATCTGATACTTGTACCGCGCGCCGAGCGTCTGCGCGGTCTCGACGTGGACGATGTCGCGGCCCTCGCTGCGGATCTCCTCGATTTCGTGCTGCGAGAAGGACAGCACCGCCCGTCCGATGTCTTCCATCTGCTCGTCGAACAGTTGCTCGCTTTCCTCGGCGCCGACCAGGTAGACGGTGACGCCGCCCGCGATCCAGGCGGTCACCGTCGCGACCGTGGCCAGGACGAACAGCCGGTTGCGCAGCGACCAGCCGCGGAAGCGCGATTCAGCGTGCGACGAAGTCATGGTTGATGCTGTAACCGGCACCGCGAACGGTCATGATCAATTCGCGGGCGATCTTGCGCCGCAGGTGGTGGACATGGACCTCGATGGCGTTGCTCTCGACTTCGTCGCCCCAGCCGTACAGCGCGTCCTCGAGCTGGCGCCGCGTCAGGATGCGGCTCTTGTTGCGCACCAGCGCCTCGAGCAGCCAGAACTCCTTGCTCGTCACCTCGACCCGCTGGCCCTGCCACAGCACCGTCTGCGACTCGGGATACAGCTTCAGCGCGCCGCATTCGAGCACTTCGCTGCTCTGACCCGCCGTGCGGCGCACGACCGCGCGGATGCGCGCGCACAGCTCCAGCAGGTCGAACGGCTTGACGAGGTAGTCGTCCGCGCCGAGGTTCAGCAGCCGAACGCGGTCGAGCACGAATCCGCGCGCGGTCAGCACGACCACGGGGGTGCGATCGTCGCGCCCGCGCCACGACCGCAGCAGGCGTTCGCCCTCGACATCGGGCAGCCCGAGGTCGAGCACGACGGCATCGTACCGGTGCGAAACGAGGGCGCGGTCCGCGCTCGCGCCGTCGGTCGCCCAGTCGACGGCGAAACCGTCCTGCTCGAGGCCGAGTTTCGCCGACGCGCCGAGCAGCGCATCGTCTTCGACGAACAGGACGCGCAAGCGAAAGCCTCCATCGAGGGGCCGGGGCCGGCAGATTGCGCCACAGGCCCCGAAGCGTCAATCCGGTACCGGTTGCCTACGCGCCGAGTCCCGACGGCCGGCGGGGACGATACCGGGTGCCTCCAGTATCCAGCGGTCGGAGTCAAGGATCCAGGGCCCGGCTCGGTGGCCCTTTACGGTGCGGCCGGGCGAGGGATCGCGAAAGCGCTCGTTCGGCGGCCGACACGATCGGCCCGCGACGAATCAGTCCGTGCCGTTCGCGCTCGCACTCTCCGTTGCCGTCACGGCTCTGTCGCCGCGCGTCGCCTCGAAACGGCGGGGCCCGGGTTCTAGACTTCCACCCATCCCATCCGCTCTTTCGCGGGTGGCGGGCAAGATCGAGGAGGCGCGCGATGCGGATCACCGCCGGGTTTGCCGGCACTGTCGGCAATACACCGCTGATACGGCTGGAAAAATTGAGCCGCGAAACCGGCTGCGAGATCCTCGGCAAGGCCGAGTTCCTCAATCCCGGCGGCTCGGTCAAGGATCGCGCCGCGCTTTTCATCATCGAAGATGCCGAGCGGCGCGGGACGTTGAAACCCGGCGGCGTGGTCGTCGAAGGCACCGCGGGCAACACCGGCATCGGGCTGGCGCATCTGTGCGCGGCGCGCGGTTATCGCTGCGTGATCGTGATTCCGGACAACCAGTCGCCGGAGAAAATGGAGCTGCTGCGCGTGCTCGGCGCCGAAGTGCGGCCGGTGCCGCCGAAGCCGTACGTCGATCCGAACAACTACCAGAAGATCGCGGGGCGGCTGGCGGGGGAAACGCCGAACGCGATCTGGGCCAACCAGTTCGACAACGTCGCCAACCGGCAGGCGCACTACGAAACCACCGGCCCCGAGATCTGGCGTGCCACCGACGGCCGCGTCGATGCGTTCGTGGCCGCCGTCGGCACCGGCGGCACGCTGGCCGGCGTGGCGCGTTATCTGAAGGAGCGCAAGCCCGCGGTGCGCATCGTGCTCGCCGACCCGCAGGGCAGCGCGCTCTACAGTTGGGTGAAGACCGGGGAACTGAAGGCCGAGGGCAGTTCGATCACCGAAGGTATCGGCACCACGCGCGTCACCGCCAACCTCGAAGGCACGCCGATCGACGACGCGGTCTTCGTCGACGATCTGACCTGCGTGAAGATGGTGTACCGGCTGCTGCGCGAGGAGGGGCTGTTCGTCGGCGGCTCCACCGGCATCAATGTCGCCGCCGCCGTGCAGGTGGCGCAGCAACTCGGCCCCGGGCACACGATCGTGACCGTGTTGTGCGACAGCGGGCGGCTGTACTTCAAGCGGCTGTTCAATCCCGACTGGCTGCGCGAGAGAGGGTTGCCGGTCGGCTGAGCAGCGGCCGGGAATCCAGTGCAGGGCTGGCCGCGCGACGAATGCCGCCAGGTGCGCGCCGTCGTCCATCGATGGGCGCGTGAACCCGGCACCGGCGGTTTCAAAGCGGCACAAGCCGCGTCGGATCGGGCCGCTCGAGCCAGGCCATCACTTCGTCGGCAAAGCGCTCGCATTCGCCGATCGCCCGCCGCCATGCGCGAATTCGCGCCGCATGGTCGAGGCCGTAGCGATAGAAGTCCTGCCGTTCGGGCAGCCGCCCGCCCGGCAAGCGCGCGAGGAATTCGCGCGACGGGGCGATGAGCAAGACGTTGTCGAGCCATGGATGCGTACGCGGGCGCTTGCGCCACGGCAGGAACTTGTCGAGCCAGCCGGGCGTGACGTACGGAACGAAGTGCGGATAGAGCACGATGCCGCCGAGCGTGTGATACGGCAGGGCGAGGTGATAGTCGATCAGCCCGCCGTCCCAGTAGTCGCCCCGCGCGGCGCCAGCCGGGTCGCGCACGGGCTCGCACACGAGCGGGATCGAGCCGGAGGCGAGCAGCGCGTCCTCGCAGTTCTCCGGCGCGAGCCGCACGCGTTCGAGGCCGAAGGCATCGAAGCCTTGCACGGGAAACCGCGCGTCGCCCGCGTCGAAGATCACGCGCTGCATGTGCGCGGCGAGCGCGTGGCGCGAGCGCGCGTTGGCGAGCGCGGCCCGCGCGAACGCCGCGCGCGAGCCGTTGCGGTCGAGCACGCCGCGCACGCGCGTCGCGATGACGCTGACGCCGACGTTGCCGCGCAGTCGCGGCATGCGTTCGCCGCCGAGCACCGCACGCGCGAGCCTGCGACACTCGACGCTGACGTCGCGCGGCGTCGGATCGCGCGGATAGCGCTGTTCGATGTAGCCCTCGGCGAGCCGCGCCAGCGCCGCGACCGGGTCGAGCTGCGCGGCGGCGAACATCCGCCAGGCGCCGATCGACGCGCCGATCAGGTCGATGTGCGGTGCATCGCGCAGCCAGCCGCCGAACAGGCGCTTGTCGAGCGGGATCAGCGCGAGCCCTTTGGGCCCGCCGGCGGCGGCCGGGATGCACGCGATGTCCGTGGGCCGCAGACCTTCTTCGCGCACGTGCCTTGCGGCGCGCGCGCCGGCGAGCGCGGTGAAGCTCGCGCTCATGGCTTCGGCGGCGGGGCTTCAGGTGCGGTCGGCGTTCGGTGCAGCTTCATCATCGCGCGCTCGAACTGGCCTTCGACGAGCTGCGGGACGATCTCGAGCGCGCGAGCGATCGCCTCTGCGATCGCCTGCTCGTGCTCGCGGCTCGGCGGATGCAACACGAAGTCGGCGACCTCCTGCTTCAGCGCCAGCGTGCGCGGATGGCCGACGCCGAGCCGCAGCCGCCAGAAGTCCGGCGTCGACAGTTTGGCCTGGATGTCCTTGAGTCCGTTGTGTCCGGCGGTGCCGCCCCCGCGCTTGAGTTTCACGACGCCCGGAGGCAGATCGACCTCGTCGTGCGCGACCAGGATCTGCGTCGGAAGGATCTTGTAGTACAGCGCGAGTGCGACGACCGCCTGGCCGGAGCGGTTCATGAACGTGCCGGGTTTCAGAAGCCACAGCTCGCGTCCGTGGTCCCGGATGCGCGCGACTTCGCCATGGAACTTGCGCTCGTTCGCGAACGCGACGCCCGCCTTGCGCGCGACGGCGTCGACGAACCAGAAGCCCGCGTTGTGGCGCGTCGCCTCGTATTCGGCGCCGACGTTGCCGAGGCCGACGATCAGGCGGATTGCGGACGTGGTGTCGATGGTCATCGCGATAAAAAAGCCCGCGCATGTCGCCACGCGCGGGCCGCAATTGTGCAACAGGCGACGCTTACTTCTTCTTCTCGCCGCCCTTTTTCTCGGGCGCGGCCGGTGCCGCGGCGGGCGGAGCCTTCTGCGCCGTCGCGGGCACTTCGGCTGCCGGTACGACGGCGGCCGCTTCCTCGACGACCTCCTCGCCCTTCGTCGACACCGACACGACGACCGGATTCTCCTTGCCCCTGAGCACCGGCGTGACCCCCGGTGGCAGCACGAGGTCGCGCACGCGGATCGTCTGGTTCGCGCGCAGGTTGGACAGGTCGACCTCGATGAACTCGGGCAGATCCTTCGGCAGACACGCGATGTCGACCTCGGACAGCACGTGGCTGACGAGCCCGCCCGCATCCTTGACCGCGGGCGAATTCTCCTGACCGACGAAGTGCAGCGGCACGCGCATGTGGATCTTCTGGTCCTCCGACACGCGCTGGAAGTCGATGTGCAGCACTTGCGGTTTGTACGGGTGCATCTGGAAGTCGCGCAGCAGCACCCGCTCGTGCTTGCCGTCGAGTTCCATGTCGAGGATCGACGCGTGGAACTTCTCCTTGCGCAGCGCGTGGAACAGCGGGTTGTGGTCGACCTCGATCGGGACCGGCTTGCCGCCGCCTCCGTAGAGGATGCCGGGCACCTTGTCGGCGCGGCGCAGGCGGCGGCTCGCACCCGTGCCTTGCGCGGTACGTGAATTTGCAACGACTTTCATCATTCGCTCCGGTTCTTCGCCGCGGGCCGCGACCAGCCACGACGGCGTTCGGTTGTCACTCGATGAACAGGCTGCTCACCGAGTCCTCGCGCGAAATGCGCGAAATCGTTTCGCCCAGCAGCGCGGCGCACGAAAGCTGCCGGATCTTGCGGCACGCCTGAGCCTGCTCGGACAGCGGGATCGAGTCGGTGACGACGACTTCGTCGAGCACCGAGTTCGCGATTCGTTCGACGGCCTTGCCCGACAGCACCGGGTGTGTGCAGTACGCCATCACGCGCAGCGCACCCGCGTCGCGCAGCGCGGCCGCGGCCTGACACAGCGTGTTGGCGGTGTCGACCATGTCGTCCATGATCACGCAGTTGCGGCCCGCGACCTCGCCGATGATGTGCATCACCTCGGCGACATTGGCGCGCGGGCGGCGCTTGTCGATGATCGCCAGATCGGCGTCCATGCGCTTGGCGAGCGCTCGGGCGCGGACGACGCCGCCGACGTCGGGCGAGACGACCACGAGGTTGTCGTAGTTGTGCTTCCACAGGTCGCCGAGCAGGATCGGGCTCGCATAGATGTTGTCGACCGGGATGTCGAAGAAGCCCTGGATCTGGTCGGCGTGCAGGTCCATCGTCAGCACGCGGTGCACGCCGACCGCCTGCAGCATGTTGGCGACGACCTTCGCGCTGATCGCCACGCGCGCCGAACGCGGCCGCCGGTCCTGCCGCGCGTACCCGAAGTACGGAATCGCCGCGGTGATGCGTCCGGCCGACGCGCGCTTCAGCGCATCGACCATGATCATCAGCTCCATCAGGTTGTCGTTGGTCGGCGCGCAGGTCGACTGCAGCACGAAGCAGTCCTTGCCGCGGACGTTCTCGTTGATCTCGACCATGACCTCGCCGTCGGAGAAGCGCGAGACCGTCGCGCGCCCGAGGCGGATGTTCAGGTGCTGCACGACGGCGTGGGCGAGCTTCGGGTTGGCGTTACCCGAGAACACCATCAGGTTTTCCGGCACCATCGCTCGCACTCGTCGGGCTTCGGCCCTGCGCCGCTGCCGTCAAACAAAACCGCCGAAGCGCCAGCGGGCGGGCGCGCTTCGGCGGCGATGAAATGGCTGGGGAGGAAGGATTCGAACCCTCGAATGGCGGAATCAAAATCCGCTGCCTTAACCAGCTTGGCGACTCCCCAGCGCGAAACCTTCACTTCCACGCCGTCTTCCGGCCCCGGTGGCGGCTGGTCACCACGCGGCGAGCGGATGCTCCGTCAGACTGCACACGGCCCAACCCGACCAGCCGTCCGGCAGATCCGCGATCGCCGCGCGCGCGCGTTCTTCGGATTCGACCGGAACGAACACCGCCGAACCGGACCCCGTCATTCGCGCCGGCCCGAAGCGCGCGAGGCGCCGAAGGGCGGCGTCGACCGCCGGAACCCGGCGCCGGACGACCGCTTCGAGATCGTTGGCACCGAAGAGCCTGTGCGGAAAAGCATCCAGCTCCGCGGAAAAGGCCGGCATTGTCGTGAGTTTCGCGTGTCGTGTCAAACCGGGATCGGCAAAGATTTCCGCAGTCGAAACAGCGACTTGCGGATGAATGACCGCGAAGTACGCGCGCGGCCAATCGATCCGCGTAAGCCGCTCGCCGACGCCTTCGACGAAAGCCGGGCCCGGCCCGACGAAGAACGGGACATCGGCGCCAAGCCGCAGTGCGAGCGCCGCGAGCCGCTCGCGCGGCCAATGCAGATTCCACAATCGATTCAGCGCGATCAGCGTCGTCGCCGCGTCCGACGAACCGCCGCCCATGCCGCTGCCCGCGGGAATGCGCTTCTCGACATGGATCGAGACACCGAGCGCGGTCCTCGATTCGGCCTGCAGCAGATGTGCGGCGCGCACGGCGAGATCGCGCTCAACGTCGCCGATCACGTCGCCGCTGCGTTCGATCGCGCCGTCGCTCCGGCTTTCGAAGTCGAGCGTGTCGGCGAGATCGATCGGAACGAAGACGCTTTGCAATTCGTGATAGCCGTCGGCGCGGCGCCCGACGACGTGCAGGAAGAGGTTGAGTTTGGCCGGCGCGGGCAGACCGAGGAACAGGCGCGGCACGGCAGCGCTCGGCATCGTCTCGGGACTGTTCAAAGGAAGTCGCTGCCGCGGCCGACGTCGGATTCGAACACGTCGCTCAACCCGAACCACGCCAAGTGCGGCATGTCCGCGTGCGTCGTGCCGGCGGACGCATTGCCCCGCGCAAACGGCACGGCGACGGGCGGCAGGCAGTTGCGTTCCGTCAGCGCAGTCTTCGCTCGAGCGGGGCGACGCATCGAGTCATCCCGCGGAGTCGTCGAGCACGAGCTGCAGGCGGATCGCCGGCGAAGCCCCGTGCGCGGGCCGTTCGAACGCGAGGCGACGCGGCAGACCGTTGGAAGCGAATCGCTCGATCACGCGAATCGTCCAGCCGTCCTGCTCGATCGCGCCGATGCGCCCGTCCTCCAGCGTCGTGCTCGCCGCGCGCTGTGCAACCGGGCGCCCGACGATCCAGTCGCCGATTCCAGAGGCGGGCAGCGCGAACCCCAGGGCCTGTTCGGCGAGCGCTTCGGCGCTCGCGCCGCGCAGCTCGCGGGGCGGCGATCCGGGTTCGATCAGCCGCGCTCCGTCGGGGCCGGTTTCGACCCGCGCGAGCGTGGTGCCGAGCGGCGAGGCGAGATCGAGCGTCAGCGACTGCCCGCGCACCGACAGCACGAAGCGTCCCGTCATGTTCTCCTGGCGATCGTCGAGCTTGGCGATCGCCGAGAAGCGTCCCGTGTGCACGCGTTCGGCCGGCGCCTGCGGCGGCAGGCTCGCGCAAGCGACGAGTCCGCCCGAGAGGACGAGCGCGCCCATGCGCGCGCAGACCGATCGGCGGGCGGACTCGTCGTCCCGGCGCAGGCCGGAACCCGGTTTCGTCTGGCGGCCCGGGAGGACGAGCGCGCCCACGCGCGCGCAGGCCGATGCGAAGCTCGACACCTGATGCCGGCGCAGCATCGAACGCGACACGTCCTACAACTTGACTTTGAGCCGGACGAGCGTGGCCTTCAACGTCTCGTTGTCCGGCTCCTTCTTCTGGTATTCGCGCCAGAGTCGGCGCGCCGACTCGCGCTCGCCCTGCGCCCACATCACCTCGCCCAGATGCGCCGCGACCTCGGCCTCGGGCTTGAGCTTGTACGCGCGCTCCAGGTACTCGCGCGCACGCGGCAGGTCGCCGAGCCGGAAGTGGACCCAGCCCATCGAGTCCAGGATGTAGCCGTCGTCGGGCGCCAGCGAGAGCGCCTTTTCGATCAGCTCGCGCGCCTCCTGCAGCCGGATGTTGCGATCGGCGAACGTGTAGCCGAGCGCGTTGTACGCGTGCGCGTTGTCGGGGCGCAGCTTGATCAACTGCCGCAGGTGGCTTTCCATCACGTCGAGCTTGTCGAGCCGCTCGGCCGCCATCGCCGCGTCGTACAGCAGCCCGGCGTCGTCGGGCGCGCGCGCCAGCCCCTGCGCGAGCACGTCGAACGCATCCCGATAGCGCTTGGCCTCGCGCAGAAGCTGTGCCTCGGCGAGAACGATCTGCGTGCGTTCCTCGTTGCTCGCGACCGGCGTCTCGGCGAGCACCTTGCGGCCTTCCTCGACGCGCTTCATCTTGCCGAGCACGAGCGCGCGTCGCACGCGCGCGTTGACGTACTGCTCGCCGCCGCCGACGCGGTCGAGCCAGCGCAGCGCCTCGGCATAGCGCTTTTCCTCCTCGGCGATGCGCGCGAGGTTCAAGTACGCGGGGTCGGGGTCGCGCTCGGCCCCCGGGTTTTCCTCGAGCAGTTTCAGGTAGCGCTCGAACAGCACGCGCGCATCGGCGCGCAGCGCGGGCGTTTCGAGCGAGAGCACCGCGAGCGCGTACAGCGCGTCGAGATTGCGTTCGTCGGCGCCCAACACCTGCGCGAACTGCGCGCGCGCTTCGTCGTACTTCGCGTCGGCCACGAGCAGCCGCGCGTAGCCCATGCGCGCTTCGACCGCTTTCTGGTTGCGCGCGAGAAAGTCGCGCAGAAGCTGCAACGCGCGCGCGCGTCCGGCCGCTTCGTCCTTGCCTTCGGGCCGCGCCATCAGTTGTGCGGCGGTCAGCGCCGCGCGTTCGAAGTCCGGACGCAGCGCGAGGGCGGATTGCGCCAGCTCGATCGCGCGCGGCGCGAGCCCCGCCGCATGCGCGCCGCCGGCGAGGGTCAGCCGCACGTCGGCGCCGATCTGCGGATCGTCGCGATAGGGCTGCGCGAGCTTTTCGAGCAGCGCGAATCCCGCAGCGCGGTCCGGCGCGCGCGCGAGCGAGCGCTGGATGCGCCCAAGCTCGGCCACGGGATCGGCGGCGGCCTTGATTTGTGCGGCGAGCGCGGTCGCCGCCTCGTCGTACTTGCCGTTGGCGACCAGCAGCGCCGCCACCGCCTGCGCCGCGTCGGCCGACGTCGGATCGAGCTCGCGCCAGAGTTGGGCCGCTTCGAGCGCCTGCGGCGCCGCTCGACCGCCGATCGCGATCTCCGTCGCGCGCCGCGCGAGCCGCGCATCGCGCGTGGCGCGCGCCACGCTCAGATACGTCGCGAAGGCTGCGCCCGTGTCGCCCCGCTGCAGGGCGACCTCGGCCGCCATGATCTGGAACAGCAGCGGCCCGGTGAGGTTCACGTCCGGCGGTGCGCCGGCGGGCTTGGGCAGGCTCGGTTCGGCGACCTGCGCTGCGGCGGGCTGCGTCTCGGCAGACCGAGCGGGCTGCGGCCCGGTCGCCGGCGCGCTCGCGCAACCTACAATCGTCGCTGCCGAGGCTAGGGCCGCAAGCGCGGAGAACCGTCGGGACCAAGCCATCGCGTGAGCCATCGTGTGAACACCGGAAAGAGCGCCCGACGCCGCAGCAACGCGACGTCGGGCGCGAGACAGTCGTGCTGCAGTTTAGCCGTGCCGCGCTGCCGGCACGGCCGCGCGAAAAGCACCGCCTGCGGAGCGCTTTGCCGATGACCATCAAGTCGATCTTCGGCGTCTGCCCGGCCGATCCGGCGGGCGCCCAGCGCGCGAAAGCGGTCGACGGCCGCGAGTGCGATGCCTGAACTGCCCGAAGTCGAAGTCACGCGCCGTGCGCTGGCGCCGCACGTCGAAGGGCGCACGGTGCGCCGGCTCGTCGTGCGCGAGCGCCGGCTGCGCTGGCCGGTGCCGGCGCAGCTTGCGCGAACGATCGCGGAGCAGACGGTCGTCGCGCTCGACCGGCGCGGCAAGTATCTGCTCTGGCGCTTCGCGCACGGCACGCTGATCTCGCACCTCGGCATGTCGGGGTCGTGGCGGTTGCACCTGGGCGAAGCACCTGCGCCGGGCGCGCACGACCACGTGGACATCGTCTTCGAAGGAGCGTCGCCGCGGGTCGCGCGTCTGACCGATCCGCGGCGCTTCGGCGCGCTGCTGTGGCACGCGGCGCGCGCGGGCGATGTCGAGCGGCATCCGTTGCTCGCCGCGCTGGGCGTCGAGCCGTTCGATCCGCGCTTTGACGGGCGATGGCTGCACGCCGGCACGCGGGGGCGCAGCGCTTCGATCAAGCAGATGCTTCTCGAAGGCCGGATCGTGGTCGGCGTCGGCAACATCTACGCGTCCGAAAGCCTGTTCCGGGCGGGTATCCATCCCGCGCTGCCTGCGCAGCGGCTCGGCCCCGCGCGTTGTGCACGCCTGGCCGACGCGATCCGCGCGGTGCTCACCGAGGCGATCGGCGTCGGCGGCACCACGCTGCGCGACTTTGTCGGCGCCGACGGCGCGCAGGGCTATTTCATGCTCGACGCCTTCGTCTACGACCGCGCGGGACAGCCGTGCAAGGTCTGCAGCGCGCCGATCCGCCGTATCGTGCAGGGCCAGCGCGCGACGTTTTACTGCCCGCGCTGCCAGCGCCGCTGATCGCGCCTGAGTTCGAACGAACAGCGGGCTGCCCGGACATTTCACGGGGGACGCGGGAATTGCGCGGGTGCATGCGGGATGCGGATTGCGCGAGAGGGGCGCAGTCGAAGGCCGAGTGGCCTTCGCGAGCACTTGAGCGCAAGCCCGCGCCTGCAGGCGCCGCGCAAACCCGCGGAGCCCCGGCGGGACAAACGGATCTTTCTGCTTGCGGCGATGACGCCAATTCACGGCAACGCGCTGCGAGCGAACGGGGGCGACCTCGTGAAATGTCCGGGCTTGATCATCCATTTCTCGCTATTGCGCGACTGTGCGCCCCCGAGGGTGCGTGTTAGAGTCGTCCGCGCCTCTTGGACGTGGCCTGGCCGATGGCTCAACTCGCGACGAGTTTTCAGGAATACGGCGCCTGGCGCGATTCGCTGGCGGGCGCCATCGGCCAACTGCGACGCTGGCTCGAGCAGTCGCAGCTGCTCGAACCCGACGCCGCGCGCCGGCTCGACGTCGCGCTCGACCGGCTCGGCGAGGACAAGCTCGTCATCGCCTTCGTCGCCGAGTTCTCGCGCGGCAAGTCCGAACTGATCAACGCGATCTTCTTCGCCGACTACGGCCGGCGCATCCTGCCGTCTTCGGCCGGGCGCACGACGATGTGTCCGACCGAGCTGCTGTACGACGAGTCGCTGCCGCCGTGCATCCGCGCGCTGCCGATCGAAACGCGCGCGCGGCTCGGAACGACGACCGACTTCAAGAAGGCGAGCGCCGAGTGGCGCGTGTTCCCGGTCAACACGTCTTCGCCGGACGGCATGCTGCACGCGTTCCGGCTGGTCGCCGAGACGGTCAAGGTGTCGGTCGACGAGGCGCGCATGTACGGGCTGTTCGACCCCGACGACCCCGACCAGGCGCTCGCGATCGACAAGCACGGCATGGTCGAGATCTCGCGCTGGCGGCACGCGGTGATCAACTTCCCGCATCCGCTGCTCAAGCAGGGGCTGGTCATCCTCGACACGCCGGGGCTGAACGCGATCGGCACCGAGCCCGAGCTGACGCTGTCGCTGGTGCCGAGCGCGCACGCGGTGCTGTTCGTGCTGGCCGCCGACACCGGCGTCACGAAGAGCGACCTCGACGTCTGGCGTCATATCGTCGGCGACTCCGGCAACGCGCACAACCACATCGCGGTGCTGAACAAGATCGACGGCCTGTGGGACGCGTTGAAGAGCGAGGCGGAAGTCGACGCCGAGGTGCAGCGCCAGGTCGCGAGCGTCAGCCACACGCTCGACCTCGCGCCCGAGCGCGTGTTTCCGGTGTCGGCGCAGAAGGGACTGGTCGCCAAGGTCACCGACGACACGCGGCTGCTGCAGTTGAGCCGCCTGCCGGCGCTCGAGGGCGCGCTGGTGGACCTGCTGGTGCCGGCCAAGCAGCGCATCGTGCGCGACCAGGCGATCGCCGTCGTCGAGCGCGTCAACACCGAGGTGCGCCAGGCGCTCGCCGCGCGCGAGCGCAATCTGATCGAACAGCTCTACGAGCTGCGCGCACTGCAGGGCAAGAACCAGAGCTCGATCGAGCGGATGCTGATCCGGGCGCAGGGCGAGCAGCGCGAGTTCGAGGACAACGTGCGCAAGATCGTCGCCGCGCGCGTCGTGCTGTCGAAGCTGTCGGAGCAGGCGTACGCGCCGTTGCGGCTCGAGTCGCTGCGCGGCCGCGTGCTCGAGGCGCGCGAACGCATGCGCAAGAGCCGCCTCACGCCGCAGTTCCTGTCGGCGGTCAGGGACTACTTCGCGCAGCTTCGCGAGCTGCTGAGAACGTCCAGCGCCAAGCTGCTCGAGATCGAGCAGATGGTGCTCGGCGTGCAGCGCCGCTTCGCCGAGGAACTGGGCTGGAGCACGCCGCCGCCGATGCCGTTCTCGCTCGACACCTACATGGCCGAGCTCGAGCGCGCGGAGGCGGCGTATCGGAACCACTTCGGCGCGCTCGCGGTGCTCACGCGCGACAAGTGGTCGCTGATCGAGCGGTTTTTCGACACCGTCGTGTCGAAGTCGCGCGAAGTCTTCGCAGCGGCCGAGCGCGACGCCGAAGCCTGGGTGCGCTCGCTGCTGCCGCCGCTCGAGGTGCAGGTGCGCGAGCAGCGCGCCCAGCTCAAGAAGCGCGCCGAATCGGTGGCGCGCATCCGCGACGCGCAGGAGTCGCTCGACGAGCGCATCGGCCAGCTCGAAGAGGCGCTCGAGGACGTGCAGTCCAAGCTCGACGAGCTGAAGCAGCTCGGCAGCCGCGCCCGCCAGATCGCCGAACGCGAGCCGGCGCCGGTGCCCCTGCGGGCGGCCAACGACGCCGAGACGCCGGCGTACCTGCGCGTCGAGATCTGACGCCGTTTCGCTTCTTCCGCTGCCCGTGAGCCGACCGGACGCCCGCTCCGCGCCCGCGCCGCGGGCGATGCAAGCGGCCAAGTCGGCGTCCGGCGTGGATCGCGGATCGCGGTTTGCCCAACGCGTCGTGGCGTGGCACGCGAAAAGCGGCCGGCGCGATCTGCCCTGGCACGGAACGCGCGACCCCTATCGCGTCTGGCTCTCGGAAGTCATGCTGCAGCAGACGCAGGTGGCGACCGTCGTCGACTACTACGCGCGTTTTCTCGAGCGCTTTCCCGATTTGGCGAGCTTGGCCGCGGCGCCGCTGGCGGACGTGATGCGGCTGTGGGCCGGACTCGGCTACTACAGCCGCGCGCGCAACCTGCACGCGTGCGCGCGCCGCGTCGCGACCGAATACGGCGGCGAGTTTCCGCGCGATGCACAGGCGCTCGCGCGACTGCCCGGCATCGGCCGCTCGACCGCCGCGGCGATCGCCGCGTTCTGCTTCGGCGAGCGCGCGGCGATCCTCGACGGCAACGTCAAGCGCGTGCTCGCCCGGCATTTCGGTGTCGAAGGATTTCCGGGCGCGACCGCAATCGAGCGCCGCCTCTGGTCGCTCGCAGCCCGGCTTCTGCCGCAGCGGCGCGCGATGCCCGCCTACACGCAAGGGCTGATGGACCTCGGCGCGACGGTGTGCACGCGCGCGCGGCCTCGCTGCGACGCGTGCCCGGTGGCGTCGACCTGCGTCGCGCGGCGCGACGCGCGCGTGGCCGAGCTGCCCACGCCGCGGCCGCGCAAGCCGGTGCCGACGCGGCGTGCGCAACTGCTGGTCGCCGTGCACGACGGCGCGGTTCTCGTCGAGGAACGCCCGGCTGCGGGCGTGTGGGGCGGGCTGCTCGCGCTGCCGCAGTTCGACACCGTCGTGGCGCTGCGCGCGGCGGTGCGTGCGCTCGGCGACGGTGCGCGCGCGAGGCGGATGCCGACGCGCCGCCACGGGTTCACGCACTTCACGCTGGCGCTCACGCCGCACGTCGTTCGATTCGCGCGGATCGCACCGCGCGCGGCCGAGCCGGGCGCGATGTGGCTGCCGCTCGCGGAAATCGATACGGCGGCGCTTCCGACACCGGTGCGATCGCTGCTGCGCGACGTGCGCGCGTCGCTTGCCGCGCCGCAGCCGGCGCGCAAGCGGCATACTGTGGCGACCGCGCCGCTCGAGCGCGAGCAACGACACGACATGGAGACTCGCCGATGAACACCTTTCGCCGCTCGATCTCAGCCGCCTGCGCCGCCGCACTGCTCGGCTGCGGGCTGCCTGCGCTGGCCCAGACCGGTTCGACGGGGGCTGCGCCCGCCTGGCCGACCAAGCCGGTTCGAATGATCGCCGTGTTTCCGCCCGGCGGATCGGTCGACCAGGTCGCTCGCGTGCTGTCGGCGCAGTTGGCGCAGCAGCTCGGCCAGCAGTTCGTCGTCGAGAACAAGGGCGGCGCGTCCGGGTCGATCGGCACCGCCGAAGTCGCGCGCGCGGCGCCCGACGGCCACACCTTCGCGGTCGTCTTCGACACGCACGCGGTCAACCCTTCGCTGATCCCGAACCTGCCGTTCGACACCGTCAAGGATCTTGCGCCGGTGACGCTGATCGGGACGTCGGCGATGGCGATCGTCGCGCACGCGAGCCAGCCGTACCGGGACTTTCGCGACGTGATCGCCGCGGCGAAAGCCAAGCCGGGCAGCGTGTCGTTCGGTTCGATCGGCACGGGCAGCCTCGGTCATCTCGCGATGGCGCAGATCGGCAACCAGCTCGGGATCGAGTGGACGCACGTGCCTTACCGCGGTGGCGGCCCGCTGATGAACGACGCCGTCGCGGGCCAGGTGCCGCTCGCGATCGGAACGGTGTTCCTGGTCAATCCGCACGTGAAAAGCGGCAAGGTCAAGGCGCTGGCGGTCACCTCGCGCAAGCCCGATCCTTCGCTGCCCGGCGCCGCACCGCTCGTCGATCAGGGCGTGCCGGGATTCGAAGCGCTCGCGTGGTGGGGCGTGTTCGCACCGGCGGGAACGCCGCAACCGATCGTGCGCCGGATGCACGAGGAGCTCGCCAAGGCGCTGAAGGTGCCGGCGGTCGCCGAACGCCTGAGTGGCCAGGGCATGGAGATCGTCGGCGCCGGGCCCGAGCAGCTCGATCGCTTCGTTCGCGCCGAGATCGATCGCTGGGCGAAGGTGGTCCGCGACAACAAGATCAAGGCCGGCGACTGATCACTCCGGCTCGACGCCGAGCGCGACGAGGAAGCGCGACACCATGTTGTAGGTCGCGATCGTCCCCACGAGCTCGACGGTGCAGCGATCGCCCAGCGCGCGCCGCACCGCTTCGAACGTCGCGTCGCTGACGACGACGTCTCGTGTCATCTCGATCGTCAGCGCGAGCGCGGCGCGTTCGACCGGGCCGAAAAGCGCGGCGTCGTCGCGCGCGGCATCGGGGTCGCGCAGCGCTTCGACTTGCGCCGCGCTGCCGCCGGCATTGATGAACTCCGGCGCGTGATGCCGGAACTCGTACTCGGCGCCGTTGAGCGCCGCGACCACGCAGATCGCCAGCTCGCGCAGCTTCGCGTCGAGCGCGAGCTCGGTGCGCACCGCGCGCAGATGCGCGTTCCAGCCCGCCGCGAAGGGGGGACTGTGCAGCAGCATGCGGTCGAGGTTCAGCAGACGGCCGCCGCGCCGCGAGCGGATCGCCGCGACGAGTTCGGCCGGCTCGGTCAGATCGGCGGGCTGGTAGGGAATGCGAGGCATGGTTCGAATTGCGGATTGCGGAGCGCGGATTGCGTTTGTCAGGGTGCGGCGCCGCGAACGGGGCGCGCGATGCGCGATCCGCGATCCGCGAGGCGAGTCACTTCAGCACCGCATGCTGCCGCAGGTACTGCGAGACGATTTCGAGTCGGGCGTGCGCATCGTCCAGCTCCATCAGCTTCTGCTTCGCCTTCAGCGGCACCGGCAGCACTTCGCACAGACGATTTCCGACCCAGACGCTCGAGTCCATGCGGAACGGCGTGTCGAACGGCATTCCGCCCAGTACGTCGCCGTCCTCGCCCGAGGTGCGGCGCTTCTCCGCGATCTGCGCGCCGAGGTCGTCGATGATGCGCGCGAGCAGATCGGCGCACGGCTGGTGTTCGGGTTCGATCGGCAGATCCTCGTCGGGGTCGATCAGGTCGACTTCGCCGAGCACGAGTCCGTTGGCCTGCGCGTGCGAGCGCTGGATGCGGAAGCGCTGCGTGCCCACGGTACGAAGATGCAGAAGTCCGAGCTGCTTCATGTCCCACGCGCGAATCGACGCGAGGCAGCCGACCGCTTCGGTGTGCGCCAGCCCGCCGACCTCGACGCCCTTGGTGATCAGGCACACGCCGAACGGCGCGTCGCCTTGCATGCAGTCGCGCACCATGTCCATGTAGCGCGCCTCGAAGATTCGCAGCGGCAGCACGCCGCCCGGAAACAGCACCGTGTTCAACGGAAAGAGGGGGATCTGCATCACAGCCTGTCGATGACCCGATGGCGCACCAGCACGTGGTCGCGCGCGGCGAACCGGCGCGCGAGCTGCTCGACCACGTACGGCGAGCGATGCTGGCCCCCGGTGCAACCGACCGCGACGGTCAGATAGTGGCGATTGTCGGCCGTGTAGCTCGGCAGCCAGCGCTCGATGAAGGACGCGATGTCGTCGATCATCTGGCGAACGTCCGGCGAGCCCGCGAGGTACTCGGCCACCGGCGCGTCCAGGCCGGTCAGCGGACGAAGTTGCGGGTCGTAGTGGGGGTTCGGCAGGTTGCGCACGTCGAACACGAAGTCCGCCGTCACCGGAACGCCGTGCTTGAAGGCGAATGACTCGAACGCGAGCGTCAGCTGCGTCGGCGGGCTGTCGACGAAGTTGCGCACCCACACGCGCAGCGTCGTGGGCTGCAGCCCGCCGGTGTCGATGATGTGGCCGACCGTCTCCAGCGGCGCGAGCAGTTCGCGCTCGGCGTCGATGCACTCGGTCAGCGTCGGTTCGCGGTCGTCCTTCTTGAGGCGCTGCGACAGCGGGTGGCGGCGCCTGGTCTCCGAGTAGCGCTGCACCAGCGCCTGCGTCGACGCCGTCAGGAACAGCACCTTGACGTCGTGGCGCGCAGCGCGCAGCGCATCGACGATCCGGGGCAGGTCGGCGAGCGAAGCCTCCGAGCGCGCATCGATCGACACCGCCAGATCGCGATGGCCGGCCGCGGACAGGTAGCCGCACACGTCGCCGAGGAATCGCAGCGGCAGGTTGTCGACGCAGTAGTAGCCGATGTCCTCCAGCAGCCGGATCGCGACCGACTTGCCGGAGCCGGACATGCCGGTGACCAGGACCACGCGCATGGCCGGCATTCTTGCACGGCCGCGACGCGGCGGCCGGCTGCGGCGCGCGCCGTTCCGAAACGAAAAGGGCGCGGGATTGCCGCGCCCTTCATCGACTGCGCGCCGCGTTCAGCCGCGCAGGCACTCGGACATGAACTTCTTGCGTTCGTCGCCCTTGAGGTTCTTCTCGCCGGCCTGCTTGTTGCAAGCGGCCATTTTCTCCTGCTGCGTCTTTTTCGCGGCTGACAGGCACTCGGACATGAACTTCTTGCGTTCGTCACCCTTGAGGTTTTTCTCGCTGGCCTGCTTGTTGCAAGCCGCCATCTTCTCCTGCTGGGCCGTGCGTGGTTTCTTTTCCTCCGCCGCGTGCACCATCAGCGGAAGGGCGAGCAGAGCTGCAAGCACAACGTTCTTGATCATCGTGTTCTCCTCCGTGAACAAACACCGACATGCCGGGCATGGCGCAGTCGGTGCCCCTGCGGGCTGCCGGCTAACGCCGTGACAAAAGGCACGGTTGACGCGACCGCCGTCACCCTCCTTCCATGGCCTGCCGCTGGCGCGCCTGGAATTCGGCCATCGTGTCGATGCCGCGCAGCTTGAGTATGGTGTTGCGGACGGCCGCTTCGAGCAGCACGGCGAGGTTGCGCCCGGCGGCGACCGGGATCACGACCTTGTGGATCGGCAGCCCCAGCACCTCTTCGGTCGTCCCCGCGAGCGGCAGACGCTCCATCATCTCGGCGGCGCTGCGACGGCGCAGTTCGACGATCAGCCGCAGCTTCATCTTTCGGCGCACCGCGGTCTCGCCGAAGATCGCCCGGATGTCGAGCAGGCCGAGGCCGCGCACCTCGAGCAGGTTGGCGAGCAGCGGCGGGCAGCGACCTTCGATCGTGTCGGGCGCGACGCGCGCGAAGTCGACCACGTCGTCGGCGACCAGCCCGTGCCCGCGGCTGATCAGCTCGAGGCCCAGCTCGCTCTTGCCGACGCCCGATTCGCCAGAAATCAGCACGCCCATGCCCAGCACGTCCATGAACACGCCGTGCATCGTGCAATGTGCCGCGAGGACCTTCGCGAGGTAGATGCGCAGCACGTCGATGACCTGCGAAGCGGGCACTTCCGTCGCGAGCACCGGCAGCCCGGCGCGTTCGGCTGCGGCGAGCAGCCCGGGCGGCACGGCAAGCCCTTCGGCGACGATCAGTCCGAGCGGACCGCCTGCGATCAGTTCGTTCGAATAGTGCTCGACGCGCGCCGCGTCCATCCGCGCGATGTACCTGACCTCCGGCGCACCGAGGACGTGCAGCCGGTTCGGATGAATCAAGTTCAGGTGGCCGACCAGGTCCGACGTCGCGACGTTGGCAGCGCCGGTTTCGGGCAGCGCCTGGCTCGCACGGGCGCGGCCGGCGAGCCACTGCAGGGCGAGCGAGTCGCGGTTGTCTTCGACGAGGTTTTCGAGCGTGACCATGCCGCGAGGATAACGGCCCGCGGACCGGGTGCGTGGTGCGGCTTACGCGGCCGGACGGACCGGCTCCCAGCTGGCGAGCAGCGCGTGCACCGCCGCCGGGTCGGAGACCGTCAGAAGGCGCTCGCGGAAGGGCTTGTCGGAGAGCATCTGCGCCAGCTCCGACAGGATGTCCAGATGCTGCTGAGTCGCCTGTTCCGGAACGAGCAGGAAGAACAGGAGCTGTACGGGGCGTCCGTCGGGTGCGTCGAAAGGGACCGGCTCGGCGAGCCGGATGAACGCGGCAACCGCTTCCTTCAGCCCCTTGATCCGGCCGTGCGGAATCGCCACACCCTGTCCGAGCGCCGTCGAGCCGAGCCGCTCGCGCGCGAACAGGCTGTCGAACACCGTCGCGCGAGCGATGCCTTGGTTGTTCTCGAACAGCAGGCCGGCCTGTTCGAAGACCCGTTTCTTGCTGGACGCATGCAGGTCGAGCAGCACGTTCGAAACGGGCAACAGTCGCGAGATCAGGTTCATCGGAACGCGAGTGCGAAGCGGGCAACGGCGGCGTGCGGCCGGGGTCAGGCAGTCACGCTAGACGCGGAGGTTCGTGGCGATGCCGCGGGAAAACGTCCAATTCAGTCTCAATTCGGCGCAGCTTTGCGCGAAGCCGATCCGGTCGTTCCCGCCCTCGAGGCCCGCGATCCGACGGGTTCGGCGCGCGGCGAGCCGGGGGCAGTCGACCGGAAGAAGGCGCGCAGTATACGCGCGGCGGATCGGCGCCATCGCGCCCGCCACCGGCGGCGATCTGCCGGTCGCCGGGCTGTTGTCGGTGGGCAACACCTCGACGTGGAGGCCGCCCTTCCAACCGATGTCCAAGCGGATGCGAGCGAAACAAAAGGGCCCGGCTGCGCGGGCCCTCCATGCAGAAAGCCGTCGCGTTACTGCGGGCTGTTCACCGTCTGGTGCTTGACCGGTTCGCGTGCGTGGTCCTTGATGCGGTCCTTGTGGCGCAGCACCTGGCGGTCGAGCTTGTCGATCAGGTTGTCGATGGCGGCGTACATGTCGCCGTCGATCGCCTCGGCATGCATGCTGTTGCCCCGCACGCGCAGCGTCACTTCCGCCTTGTGTTGCAGCTTGTCGACCGACAGCAGCACGTCAGCCTCGATCACATGGTCGAAGTGCCTGCGGACCCGTTCGAGCTTGCCGCCGACGTAGTCGCGCAGCGCCGGAGTCACTTCGAGATGATGACCTTGGATGATGAGGTTCATGCAGCAACCCTCCTTCGACTGGATTTCGATTCGCAAGCGGCGTGCCGCCGGTCTCGGCAGGCAACCGCTACAACGCCTTGCGCATCGCCACCGGCGCGATCTTCAGCGCTTCGCGGTACTTCGCCACGGTTCGGCGCGCGACCACGATGCCCTGTTCGCCCAGCAGCTCTGCGAGCCTGCTATCGGACAATGGGTTCTTGGGGTCTTCCGCTCCTATCAGTTGCTTGATCAAGGCGCGAATCGCCGTCGAAGACGCCGCGCCGCCAGTCTCGGTCGCCACGTGGCTGCCGAAGAAATACTTCAGCTCGAACACGCCGAAAGGCGTGGCCATGTACTTGTTGGAGGTCACGCGCGAGATCGTCGACTCGTGCAATCCGACCGTGTCGGCGATTTCGCGCAGCACCAGCGGGCGCATCGCGATCTCGCCGTGCGTGAAGAAATTGTGCTGGCGGTCGACGATGGCCTGTGCCACGCGCACGATGGTCTCGAATCGCTGCTGGATGTTGCGGATCAGCCAGCGCGCTTCCTGGAGCCGAGCCGACCAAGGGGTCTGTCCTTCCGTGCCCTTTTCGCGTTTGACGATCGCCGCGTAGGACTGGTTCACGCGCAGCCGCGGCATCACGTCGGGATTCAGTTGCGCGACCCATCGGTTTCGGATCCGCCGGACATAGATGTCGGGAACGACGTAGTCCGGCCGCGCCGTGGCAAAGCCTACCCCCGGATGCGGATTGAGTCTACGGATCAGCGCATGCGCTTCGCGCAGCGCGTCGTCGTCGGTTTCCAGCAGTTTGCGCAGCTTCGCGTAGTCGCGCGCCGCGAGTAACGGCAAGTGCTCGCTAACGATGCGTTTTGCGAGCGCGATCACCGCATCCGGCGTCGATGCGCTCGGCTGCGCGCGCAGCGCATCGAGCTGGATCGCCAGGCATTCGGCGGCGTTGCGTGCGCCGACCCCCGGCGGATCGAAGCTGTGCAGCAACGCCAGCGCCGCGGTTAGTTCGTCGAGCTCGACCCCCGCTTCGGGCGGACACAGCGCGAGCAGTTCGTCGAGCGGTGTCGTGAGGTAGCCGTCGTCGTCGAGCGCCTCGATCAGCAGTTCGACGAGCGCGCGGTCGCGGGCGGAGGCGGTCGTCACCGCGAGCTGCGTGCGCAGGTGCTCGGCCAGCGTCGGGTGCGTGCAGGCCCACGACAACGGGCCCGCGTCGTCGTCATCGTCGCGATCGGCGCGGCCGCCGCCGCTGCCCCAGTCGAGCAGGCTTCCGTCCGCGTCCGCGCCGTTGCGCGGTTCGGTCTCGCTCTCGGGCGTCGCAGCGTCGCCGGGTTCGCCCGGCGCTTCGGCATGCCGCGTCGCCGCAGCGCCGAGCGTGATCGCGCCGTCGGCGGCGACCCGCAGCGGCGTGGCGAGCGGATCGTCGTCGCGCTCGAGCAGCGGGTTGTCCGCGAGCGCCTGCTCGATCTCCTGATTCAGCTCGATCGTGGAGAGTTGAAGGAGCCGAATCGACTGCTGCAGTTGCGGCGTCAGCGCCAGATGCTGCGAAAGCCTGAGCTGCAAGGCGTTCTTCATGGCAACTGAATCGGTCCGGCCGCTACATTCTGAAGTGCTCGCCGAGGTAGACGCGCCGCACGCTTTCGTTCTCGACGATCTCCTCGGGGCGGCCGGCGGCGAGCACTTCGCCCTCGTTGATGATGTACGCGTGGTCGCAGATGCCGAGCGTCTCGCGCACGTTGTGATCGGTGATCAGCACGCCGATCCCGCGCTCCTTGAGGAAGCGCACGATGCGCTGGATCTCGATGACCGCGATCGGATCGACGCCGGCGAACGGTTCGTCGAGCAGGATGAAACGCGGCCGCGCCGCGAGCGCGCGCGCGATCTCGACGCGCCGCCGCTCGCCGCCCGACAGGCTCTGCGCGGGGTTCGTTCGCAGGTGCGTGATCTGCAGATCATTGAGCAGCTCGTCGAGCCGGGCGTCGACGGTTTCGGGTGCGAGCGGCCGGCCGCGCTCGTCGAGCTGCAGCTCGAGCACCGCACGGATGTTTTCCTCGACCGTCAGACGCCGGAACACCGACGCTTCCTGCGGCAGATACGAAAGCCCCATCCGCGCGCGCCGATGGATCGGCAGGTGCGCGATCGACCGGCCGTCGAGGGTGATGCGCCCTCCGTCCATCGGTACGAGCCCGACGATCATGTAGAAACACGTCGTCTTGCCCGCGCCGTTGGGGCCGAGCAGTCCGACGACTTCGCCCGCTTCGACGGCCAGCGAGACGTCCTTGACGACGACGCGGCTGCCGTAGCGCTTGTGCAGGTTCTCGATCAGCAGGCGGCTGCGCGCGGTCGCGCCCGCGGGCTTGACGCCGGACGCGACGGCCGGGCCGGTCGCCACGTCGTTCATCGGGCGGGCGCCGGCGCGACCGGCACGGGTTTGAGGTTCGCCGGCGGCGCGGCGGGGGGCGCTTCGCCGCGCGGCGCGATGATCGTTCGCACTCGGCCGTCGCCCTGCGCCGAGTCGGCCGCGCCTTCGGCCCAGTACTTCGAGTTGCGGCTGTCGTAGACGATCAGGTTGCCGCTCAGTTCGTCGCGCGGCTGCCCGTTCTCGAGCCGCCGCCACTGAGCGCGGCCGATGAACTTCACCGTCTCGGCGCGCTCGTCGTACTCGATGCGCTCCGCGTAGCCTTCGACGTACTCGTCGACCCCTGGCGCGGTCGCGTCGCGGCGTTGGCGAAAGCTGGCGAGCTTGCCCGGTGCTGCGGTCACGACCGCGTACCGGTAGCGCTCGGGGTCCTCGCGCAGTTCCATCCGCTCGCCGGTGATGCGCAGCGTGCCGCGCGTCAGCACCACGTTGCCCGAATAGACGACCGTCTGCTTCAGATCGTCGCCGACGAAGCGGTCGGCGACGATCTGCGTGGGCTTGTCGCGGTCGGCGCGTTCGGCGTGCGCGGCCGCCAGCGGTGCCAGCATCAGCAGCGCGGTCACGAGCGGCGCGAGCGGGGTTCGCATCGGGGGCTCCTCAACGCTGCGCCGGCGGCGCGAGCTCGGTGCGCACGTTGCCGGCGAGCCGCGTCGTGCGCGCGATGTTGTCCAGCTCGAGACGGTCGGCGCGCATGCGGTCGGGGCCGCGTTCGAGTTCGACCGGCTGGTCGGTCGAATAGCGGTCCTCGTCGGGCAGCGCAAGCAGGTACTCGGTCGCGAGGCGCAGCGGCTGTCCGCCGTCGGCGGCGCGCGTCAGAAGCACCGAACCGCGCAGGTGCACGCGCTCGCCGGCGTTCTCCACACGCGCGCGTTGCGCGCGCGCCTCGATCTGCGGTCGGTCCGGCCGCAGGCTGACCAGCCGCGGGCTTGCCAGCTCGATGTCGTCGTTTTCCGCGAAGTGCGTGAGCCGCTCGGCGAACAGCTTGTGCTTGGCGCGGCCCGCTTCGTCGAACTGCGTCAGCACGAGCCGGTCGACGACGAAGTCCGGCGTGCCGGGTGCGGCCCGCTCGGCGGCGGGCGGACGCCGCAGCATGCGCGAATACCAGAAGCTCGTCGCCGTGACCGCGGCGAGCAGCACGATCGCGATCAGCATCGTCAAACGATCACGCACGCGCGACTCCGGCGCGGTGCTGCGCGAGCAGTTCGTCGAACTTGCCCTGCGCGCGAACGATGAACTCGGCGAGCGCGCGCACCGCGCCGCGCCCGCCCGGCTGCGGCGCGATCCAGTGCGCGATCGCCTTGACCTCGTCGGCCGCGTCGGCCACCGTCGCCGCGAACCCGGCGCGTGCCAGCACCGGCAGGTCGGGCCAGTCGTCGCCGATGTAGCCGCAGCGGTCGGCCGAGACCATCGTCGCGGCGAGCAACTGCTCGAAACCCGCAAGCTTGTCGGAGGCGCCCTGCAGCACGCGCTCGACGCCGAGCTCGCGCGCGCGCACCGCGACGATCTCGGACTTGCGCGCGGTCAGGATCGCGACCTCGACGCCCGCCTCACGCAACAGCTTGATGCCGTGGCCGTCGCGCACGTTGAAGCTCTTCAGCACTTCGCCGTGGCCGCCATAGCAGAGCTGTCCGTCGGTCAGCACGCCGTCGACGTCCAGGATCATCAGGCGCACGCGCGCTGCGCGCGCGACAGCGGTGTTCGTGACGGGGGCCGGCATCGCCTCAGAGCACCTTCGCCGCGGTCAGGTCGTGCATGTGCAGCGCGCCGACGAGCCTGCCGTCTTCGACGACCAGCAGCTGGTTGCGCAGCGTGCGGTCGAGCAGTTCGGCGGCTTCCGCCGCGAGCTGGCCGGGGCGGACGGTCAGCGGGTTGCGCGTCATCACGTCGGCGATGCGCAGCGGGCGCACGTCGCCGGCCCGTTCGAGCAGCCGCCGCAAGTCGCCTTCGGTGAAGATGCCCGCGACGCGGCCGTCGCCGTCGACGATCGCGGTCATCCCGATCTTCTTGCGCGTGATCTCGTGCACGGCGTCCATCACGCTCGCGTCGATCGGCACGCTCGGCACCGCATCGCCGGTGCGCATGATGTCCGCCACACGCGTCAACAGCCTGCGGCCGAGCGCGCCGCCCGGATGCGAGCGCGCGAAGTCTTCCGGGCCGAAACCACGCGCGTCCAGGCACGCGATCGCGAGCGCGTCGCCGAGGGCGAGCATCGCGGCGGTCGACGAAGTCGGCGCCAGATTCAGCGGGCACGCCTCCTTGTCGACGCGGCAGTCCAGGTGCACGTCGGCGTGGCGCGCGAGCGACGAGTCGGCGCGGCCCGTCATCGCGATCATCGGCGTGCCCTCGCGCTTGACGATCGGCACCACGGTCAGCAGTTCGGCCGACTCGCCCGAGTACGACAGCGCGACGAACACGTCGCCGCCCGCGACCATGCCGAGGTCGCCGTGCGCCGCCTCGGCGGCATGCACGAACAGCGCGGGCGTGCCGGTCGACGCGAAGGTCGCCGCGATCTTGCGCGCGATGTGCCCGCTCTTGCCGATGCCGCTGACCACCACGCGCCCGCGGCAGCCGAGCAGCAGCTCGACCGCGCGCATGAACTCGGCGTCGATGCGGTCCGCGAGCGCGGCCACGGCCTGCGCTTCGATGGCGATCACCTGCCGCGCGAGCTGCAGCGCGGAGTCGCGGGCTTTCGTGCGTGTCGGCGGAGGCGCGGTGCGCTCCATCGTGAGTGAGGATCGCAAAGACGAGCGTGTTCGGGACGAGCGCGGGCGATGATACTCTTGCCGCCGATCGCTGGCATGGCTCTTGCTGTGCTCCGGCGCCTTCCATCCAACGATGCTCTCCGTCCTCGAACTGACGCTGCTGCTGCTCGCGGCTTCCGTGCTCGGCGTCGTCGTCTTCCGGCTCGCCAACCTGCCGCCGATGCTCGGCTACCTCGCCGTCGGCATCCTGATCGGACCGCACGCGCTCGGCGTCGTGCCGGATCTCGAGCAGACCCGCTATCTGGCCGAGTTCGGCGTGGTGTTCCTGATGTTCTCGATCGGGCTGGAGTTCTCGCTGCCGAAGCTGCGCGCGATGCGGCGCATCGTCTTCGGGCTCGGGCTCACGCAGGTCGCGGCGACCGTCGCCGCGGTGATGGCGGCGGGTTTCGTCTTCCATCGCTTCTTCGCGGACGTGTTCGATATCAGCCTGGCGGGCGCATTCGCGCTCGGCGGCGCGCTGGCGATGTCGTCGACGGCGATCGTGATGAAGCTGCTCGCCGAGCGGCTCGAGCTCGAAACCGAGCACGGACGCCGCGTCGTCGGCGTGCTGCTGTTCCAGGATCTCGCGGTCGTTCCGCTGCTCGTGATCGTTCCGGCGCTGGCGCGACAGCCCGAGAGCCTCGCGCCCGCGCTCGGCTTCGCGCTGCTGAAGGCCGCGGCGCTGCTCACGGTGCTGCTGGTCGGCGGACAACGGGTGATCCGCAACTGGTTCCACGTCGTCGCCAAACGGCGTTCGCGCGAACTGTTCACGCTGAACCTGCTGCTGGTGACGCTCGGGCTGGCGTGGCTGACCGAACTCGCCGGGCTGTCGCTCGCGCTCGGTGCGTTCGTCGCCGGGATGCTGATCGCGGAGACCGAATACCGTCACCAGGTCGAGGAGGACATCAAACCCTTCCGCGACGTGCTGCTGGGGCTGTTCTTCGTGACCATCGGCATGCTGCTGAACGTCGGCGTGGTGGTCACGCAGCTCGGCTGGGTGCTGCTCGCGCTGCTGATTCCGACCTCGTTCAAGTTCGCGCTGATCGTGGGGCTGGCGCGCGCGTTCGGCGCGGCCGCGGGCACGGCGATCCGCACGGCGCTGCCGCTGGCGACCGCCGGCGAGTTCGGCTTCGTCGTGTTGAGCCAGGCGGGCGGCCTGCGGCTTCTGCCGCCGGAGGTGATGCAGGTCGTGCTTGCCGCGATGCTGCTGTCGATGCTGGCAACGCCTTTCCTGATGCAGTTCAGCGGCCGCATCGCGATGCGATTCGCCGCATCCGAGTGGATGCAGCGCGCGCTCGAACTGCACCGGATCGCGACGCGCTCGATAGCCACCGAAAGGCACGTCGTGATCTGCGGCTTCGGGCGGACCGGCCAGCACCTCGCGAAGATGCTCGACCAGGAGAACATTCCGTACGTCGCGCTCGACCTCGACCCCGATCGCGTGCGCGAGGCGGCCGCCGCGGGCGAGTCGGTCGTCTACGGCGATGCCGCGCGCCGCGAGACGCTCGTCGCCGCCGGTGTGGCGCGCGCGGCGGCGCTGGTCGTGACCTACGCCGACACGCCGTCGGCGCTGAAGGTGATCCACTTCGCGCACGAGATCAATCCGCGCTTGCCGATCATCGTGCGAACCGCCGACGACGCCGATCTGGACAAGCTGCTCGCCGCCGGCGCGACCGAGGTCGTTCCCGAGATCTTCGAGGGCAGCCTGATGCTCGGCTCGCACGCGCTCGTGCTGCTCGGCGTGCCGCTGCAGCGGGTCGTCAAGCGCGTGCGCGAGGCGCGCGACTCGCGCTACCGGCTGCTGCGCGGCTACTTCCACGGCGCCGACGAGCGCGAGGAGTTCGAGGAGGAGGCGCACGTGCGGCTGCACTCGGTGCCGCTCGAGGCGGGCGCGGCCGCGATCGGCCGCTCGCTCGGCGAGCTGAAGCTGGACGAGGTCGGTGCGGAAGTCACCGCGATCCGGCGCCGTGGAATCCGGGGCGAGGATCCGGCGCCCGAACTGGTGCTTCGCGAAGGCGACGTCGTCGTGCTGCGCGGTGCGCCCGAAGCGATCGAACTGGCCGAAGCGCGTCTGCTGCAGGCGTAGCGCGCGTAAACGGGTCCGGACCCGTCAGGACGCCAGCGGCAGGTAGCGCAGCATGATCGTCGCCAGATCGGCGTTCGTGTACGGCTTCGACACGTGCTCGTCCATCCCGACGTCGAGGCTCCTGCGCCGGTCGTCGGGCAGCGCATTGGCCGTGAGCGCGACGATCGGCACACGCGCGCGGCCGCCGTTCGCCTCTTCGGCGCGCCACGTCCGGGTGGCCGTATAGCCGTCCATGCGCGGCATCTGGATGTCCATCAGAACGAGGTCGAAGCCCCCGGCGCGCAGCCGGTCGAGGGCCTCGAAGCCGTCGCAGGCGACCTCGACATCGACGCCCAGCGCTTCGAGCGTCGTGCGGGCGACGATGGCATTGACGGCGTTGTCCTCGACGAGGAGCACGCGGCCGGCGAATCGGGGAAGAAACGCTTGCATCGAATGCGGTTGGCGTGCCGCGGCGAGGAATCCCGGGACGCCGAGGCCGCGCGTGCGATGACGTGGTTGGCTCGTGCCATGCTGCCGGCCGGCGCAGCCGGCGATGGCCCGAGTTGTGCGCGTAGCGCCGCGCTATTCCGGACATCGGGCGAAACCCGGCGCGGCCAGTAGCTTCGGCCGCCGCTGCGGGGCAGGGCGGCGGGCCGCTGCACCGATCGCTACGCGGCTTTGCGCTCGCGCCCGCGCGCGAGCACGGCCGCGAGGTAACGCCCGGTGTAGCTCGCCGGATTCGCGGCGACCTCTTCGGGTGCGCCGGCGGCGACGATTCGGCCGCCGGCGTCGCCGCCCTCGGGACCGAGGTCGATGACCCAGTCCGCGGTCTTGATCACGTCGAGGTTGTGCTCGATGACGACGACCGTGTTACCCGCGTCGCGAAGCTGGTGAAGCACGCGCAGCAGCAGGTCGATGTCGTGGAAGTGCAGCCCGGTCGTCGGTTCATCGAGGATGTAGAGCGTGCGGCCGGTGTCGCGCTTGGACAGCTCGAGCGACAGCTTGACGCGCTGCGCTTCGCCGCCCGACAGCGTGGTCGCGCTCTGGCCGAGCCGGATGTAGCCGAGACCCACGTCGGCGAGCGTCTGCAGCTTGCGCGCGATCGCGGGCACCGCCTTGAAGAACTCGGCCGCCTGCTCGACCGTGAGGTCGAGCACCTGCGCGATGTTCAGGCCCTTGTACAGCACCTCGAGCGTCTCGCGGTTGTAGCGCGCGCCGTGGCAGGTGTCGCAGGTCACGTAGATGTCGGGCAGGAAGTGCATCTCGACGCGGATCAACCCGTCGCCCTGGCACGCCTCGCAACGCCCGCCCTTGACGTTGAACGAGAAGCGCCCGGCCTCGTAGCCGCGCTCGCGCGCGGTCGGCGTCTCGGCGAACAGCTCGCGGATCGGCGTGAACAGCCCCGTATACGTCGCCGGGTTGCTGCGAGGCGTGCGGCCGATCGGGCTCTGGTCGACGCTGATGATCTTGTCGAAGTGCTCGGTCCCTTCGATCGATTCGTAGGGCGCGGGCTCCGCCGCGGAACCGTAGATCTGGCGCGCGACCGCTGCGGCGAGCGTGTCGTTGATCAGCGTCGACTTGCCGGACCCCGAGACGCCCGTCACGCAGACGAACAGGCCGACCGGCAATTCGAGGTCGACATGCTTCAGGTTGTTGCCGCGCGCGCCGGCGAGCTTGAGCCAGTGCAGCCCCGGGCGCGCGCGCGACTTCGGCACGGCGATGCGCTTGCGGCCCGCCAGGTACGCGCCGGTCAGCGATTCGGGGGAAGCTTCGATGTCGTCGGGCCGGCCCTGCGCGACGACGCGGCCGCCGTGTTCGCCGGCGCCGGGGCCCATGTCGACGACGTGGTCGGCCGCGCGGATCGCGTCTTCGTCGTGCTCGACGACGATCACCGTGTTGCCGAGGTCGCGAAGCTGCTTCAGCGTGCCGATCAGCCGGTCGTTGTCGCGCTGGTGCAGTCCGATCGAGGGTTCATCGAGCACATACATCACGCCCGTCAGTCCCGAGCCGATCTGCGAGGCGAGCCGGATCCGCTGCGACTCGCCGCCCGAGAGCGTGTCGGCGGCGCGGTCGAGCGTCAGATACGTGAGTCCGACGTCGTTCAGGAATTTCAGTCGCGCCGCGATCTCGCGCACGATGCGGCCGCCGATGTCCCGCTTCGCGCCGTCCAGACGCAGCGTATCGAAGTACTCGCGTGCGTCGGCGAGCGTCATCCGCTCGACTTCGTAGATCGCACGGCGTTGGGCGCCTTCGCCGACGAAGACGAAACGCGCCTCGCGCCGCAGGCGGGTGCCTTCGCACGTCGGGCAGGGCTTGACGGCGCGGTGCTTGGCGAGCTCTTCGCGCACCGCCGGCGAGTCGGTCTCGCGCCAGCGCCGCTCCATGTTCCGCAGAACGCCTTCGAACGGATGGCGGCGGACGATCTTGCGGCCCCTTTCGTTCGTGTACGAGAACGCGATCTCGACGTCGCCGCTGCCGTGCAGGACCTGCTCACGGAACGCGGCGGGCAGCGCCTCCCACGGTTGATCGATGTCGACCTTGGCGTGTCTGGCGAGCGCGGCGAGCATCTGGAAGTAGTACTGATTGCGCGCATCCCAGCCGCGGATCGCTCCGCTGGCAAGCGATAGCTCAGGATGCGCGACGACGCGGCGCTCGTCGAAATACTCGACGGTGCCCAGTCCGTCGCAGCCCGGACACGCGCCGGCCGGGTTGTTGAACGAAAACAGGCGCGGTTCGAGATCGGCCAGCGAGTAGCCGCAGATCGGACACGCGTAGCGGTTCGAGAACACCGTTTCGGTGCCGTTGTCCGTGTCGAGCAGCAGCGCGCGGCCGGAGGCGATGCGAAGCGCGGTTTCGAACGACTCGGCGAGCCGTTGCCGCGCATCGGGCCGCACCTTCAGCCGGTCGACGACGACGTCGACCGAGTGCTTCTCGCCCCTCGCGAGCGCGGGAAGGTCTTCGGCCTCGACGATCGCGCCGTCGACGCGAAAGCGCACGAACCCCTGCGCCTGCAGGTCTTCGAAAAGCTCCTCGAATTCGCCCTTGCGCTCGCGAACGACCGGGGCGAGCACGACGAGCTTGGTGTCCGCGGGCAGCGCGAGCGCCGCATCGACCATCTGCGACACGCTCTGCGCGGCGAGCGCCTGGTCCGGATGCTCCGGGCAGTGCGGCTGGCCGACGCGCGCGAAGAGCAGCCGCAGGTAGTCGTGAATCTCGGTGACGGTGCCGACCGTCGAGCGCGGGTTGTGGCCGGCGGCCTTCTGCTCGATCGCGATCGCCGGCGACAGGCCCTCGATCGAGTCGACGTCGGGCTTGTCCATCAACTGCAGAAATTGCCGCGCGTACGCCGACAGCGACTCCACGTAGCGGCGCTGCCCTTCCGCGTACAGCGTGTCGAACGCGAGCGAACTCTTGCCCGAGCCGGAAAGCCCCGTGATCACGATGAGCCTGTTCCGCGGCAGATCGAGTGCGACGTTCTTCAGATTGTGCGTGCGTGCGCCGCGGATGCGGATCTCTTCCATGAGTGTCGGGCGGGATGGGCGAACCCGACACTATAGAAAAGTTCGGCGGCGATGAGCGAATCGCACCTCGCCCCCGCTCGCGCGGCGCGGCCGCGCGCGGCAGCGGCGATCCCCCGTGGACTGACGCGCGCCGCCGCTTGTTCAAACGGGGGCTCGCGACCTGCCCGCTTTGCGGAGGTGTCGGCCTTCGGGCCGGCGGGCTTTCTCGGTCAGACGATGGCTGAAGGCGCTTCGAGAAGCTAACCGGCCGCCTCGACCTTGACCCACTCGGCCGTCTTGCGCGTCGCGTCGGTGAACTTGACCTCGACGCGCCGGCCCTTTTGCAGGTCGGCCAATCGGCCCGTCGTCGCGGAAAGCCGTTGGGCACTGCGATCGATCCAGATGCGCGTGCGGTCGGTCAGCGCGCAGCGATACGACGTCGCGCCCGCGCTTATGGTCATCGTCCGCGCCGCCGCATCGACCGCTTCGATCGTTCCGATGATGGTCGCCTTGCCCGACACCCCGGGCGACTGGCCGATCGGGATGAACTGCTCGGTGGCCTTCTGCGCTTGCGCGACCCACGGCGCTGCGAGCAGCGCCAGCGCGCCTTGTGCGAGAAAACGTCGCCGGTCCATCGCCTGCTCCTTCGTGTCACTCGATCAGCGCCGCGCGCGCCTGTCTCAGCGCCGCGACCGCCTGCTGCAGCCAGTACGCGCGTGTCAACGACGCCTGTTTCGCGCGGCGTGCGAAGCGCTGCGCGCTGTCCAGCGGCGCGAGCGCCTCGGGATTCAGGTCCGCTTCGCGCAGCACGCGGATCGCGTCGCCGATGTCGCCGATCGCCTGCTTGAAGACCGACTGCGTCGGGTCGTCGTGCGGCGCGGCCGTCTCGAGCAGCTCGACGGCCGAACGGATGTTCTCGAGCGCGTTGAGCACGCGCAGGAACGATGCGATCGCCTGGATCTGCGTGCCGTCGATCTCGATGCCGCTGCCGGTGGCGCCCGCGAGCGCCTTGCCCGCGGGCGAGTTGTTGAACGATTCGCCGTCGTAGAAAGCGACCGCGGCTTCGAGCGTGGCCACCGAGTTGTCGTGGAAAAAGGGGCCCGTGTCGGCCGCTTCGACCAGCGGCGGCGTGTTGAACGTGCCGTCGCCCGGGGTGCCGAAGCCGTCGTCGCGCGGCGGCTTTTCGCCGGCGAGCCGCGCCGGCCGATCCGGCAGGTTCTCCACGCCGGTGTCGAAGTTCTGATTGCCGAGACTGCCGCCGCCGAAGTCGGCGTTCGCCCCCGCGTTCACGTGGCAGAAGTTGCATTTGCCGACGTTGCGATCGAGGAAGAGCGCCTGCCCGCGCTTTGCGACCGCGCTCTTCAACGGCAGCGGCAGCTTCGGATCCTCTTTCCTGCCGAGCGAAAGCTGGAACGCTTCGAGCGCATCGAGCTCCTCGTCGGTCGGCAGCCGGAAGTCGACGCCGGGCACGCGAGCGAGCGTCTTCGTGAAATGCTGGATCACCGCGCCGGTGGCGAACGACCGCAGCGATCCGTCGCCCGGCGCACCGTCGCCGGACCAGCCGGTGCGCGGCCCCGCGGGGCTCGCGACGGAGGTGCGCAGCGCGAGCGTGTGCGGAACGCCGCGCATCACGAACGCGTTGGCCAGATCGTCGAAACCGTCGAGGTTCTCGAGGATCAGCCCGAACGCGCGCATCAGACGCGGGTTCTCGAAGTTCTTCGCCAGCGCCGGAACGAACTCGGCGACGAACAGCGGATCGTCGGCGGGCAGGCGCGCGATGAACGCCGCGTCGATCGTGAAGTTGTTGTCGGCGGGGTGGCAGGTGCCGCAGGTGCGGCCGTTGCCAGCGAAGGTCTCGTTGAAAAAGATGCGCCGGCCCTTGGCGACGAGCGCGGCCTGCGGATCGGCCGGCGGGACGGTTTCGCACCCGGCGACGAGCGCGACGATCGATGCGAGCGCCGCTGCGCGCCCGCACAAGGCTTGCGTTCTCATCGTCGCCTCCGCTCTTCGTGGCACGGCACGCTGTCGAACGCCGGCAGCGGAAAAAAATCCTAGCAGCGGGCCGCTGCGCGAGCTATCGCGCCTTCGGGGCGGCGCCCCGGAGCGATCGACTACCATTCGCCTCCCGCGCGCACGGACCGAGTGCCTTCGCCGCGCCGCCCGATTCGCCCTTCCTTCGATGACCGCCGCCGACCGCATGTCGCCGCTTGAGATCCGGGCGAGCGTATCGCTCGCGTCGATCTTCGCGCTGCGCATGCTCGGGCTGTTCCTGATCCTGCCGGTGTTCGCGGTGCATGCGCGCGGGCTCGCTGGCGCGCAGGACGCCGCGACGAGCGCGACGCTCGTGGGCCTTGCGCTCGGCATCTACGGGCTCACGCAGGGCATTCTGCAGATCCCGTACGGCGTGCTGAGCGACCGCTACGGCCGCAAGCCGCTGATCGTGATCGGGCTGGTGCTGTTCGCGGTCGGCAGCTTCGTCGCCGCGTCGGCCGACGACATCTGGGTGACGATCGTCGGCCGCGCGATCCAGTGCGCGGGCGCGGTCGCCGCGGCGGTCACCGCGTTCATCGCCGACGTCACGCGCGACGAGCATCGAACGAAGGCGATGGCACTGGTCGGCGCATCGATCGGACTGACTTTCGCGATTTCGCTGGTCGGCGCGCCGCCGTTGTACGCGGCGATCGGCATGCGCGGGCTGTTCGCGCTCACCGGCGTGCTCGCGATCGCCGCGATCGGCGTCGTGCTGTGGGTCGTGCCGCCGGCGCCGCCGAAGATCCATCACGAGGCCCCGGCCCACTGGCTCGAGGTCGTGGCTCATCCCGAGCTGCTGCGGCTGAACGTCGGCATCTTCGTGCTGCACGCGGTGCAGATGGCGACCTTCGTCGTCGTGCCGGTCCTGCTGGTCGAACGCGGCGGGCTGCCCGTCGCGCAGCACTGGCGGGTCTACCTGCCCGTCGTGCTCGCATCGTTCGCGCTGATGATGCCGCCGATCGTCGCGGCGGAGCGCCGCGCGCGGATGCGCGCGCTGTTTCTCGGCGCGATCGGACTGCTCGTCGTCGTGCAGCTCGGCTACGCGTGGTTCGCGCCGTCGCTCGCGTGGCTGGCGTTGTGGCTGCTGCTGTTCTTCGTCGGGTTCAACATCCTCGAGGCGAGCCTGCCTTCGCTTACGTCGCGTGTCGCGCCGCCGGCGCACAAGGGGCTGGCGCTGGGCATCTACAACACGACGCAATCGGTCGGGCTGTTCGCCGGAGGCGCGCTCGGCGGCTGGCTCGCCTCGCGCGCCGGCAGTACGGGGGTGTTCTACACGTCGGCGGCGCTGCTGGCCGCGTGGTGGCTGGTCGCGACCGGGATGCGCGAACCGCCGCGTCGCGCGCACGGCGAGCCGATCGCGGTCGGTGCGACGCGCACCGGCCAGAAGCGCGGTCCGGAGGCGCGGGCGCCAAAGGTATGATGCCCGCCTTCCGCTTGCTTGCGACGAACTAGGTAGGAGACGAGCGCATGGCCTCCGTCAACAAGGTCATCCTGATCGGCAACCTCGGGCGCGATCCCGAGACGCGCTACACCGCCGACGGTGCGGCGATCACCAACGTGTCGATCGCCACGACGCGCAAGTACAAGGACGCGTCGGGACAGCAGCAGGAGGAAACCGAGTGGCACCGCGTGGCCTTCTTCGGCAGGCTCGCGGAGATCGCCGGCGAATACCTGCGCAAGGGGCGCTCCGTGTACGTCGAAGGGCGGCTGCGTACGCGCAAGTGGACCGACAAGGACGGCAACGAGAAGTACACGACCGAGATCGTCGCCGAGAACATGCAGATGCTCGGTTCGCGCGAGGGCATGGGCGGCGCCGATCGCGGCGGCGACATCGACACGTCGGAGGCTCCCGCGCCGCGCGCGGGCAGGCCGGCGGCCCGCCAGACCCCCGACGCTGCGAAGTCCGCGCCGAACATCGCCGACATGGACGACGATATTCCGTTCTGAGCGGACTCGCGGGCGATGTGAACGCGGCGACCGCGGCCGCCTCCTGGACCCCGCGTGTGGCAGATGACGGCGTTGTCCGATCGGCTCGACGAGTGGAAGCACCAAGGCGCCCGCGGGCGCCTTTTTCTTCTGGGCGCGGGCTTCGTCGCGCTGTACGTCGCCGTCGACACGGTCACGTACATCTTTCCGAGCGAACCGTTCGCCGCGACGCCGTGGAACCCGCAGCCGGCGCTCGCGCTCGCGCTGATCGTGCTCGGCGGCGCGGTGTTCGCGCCGGCGGTGCTCGCCGCTGCCGTGCTCGCGGAGACCTTCGTGCGCGAGGGGCCCGGCGGCGGCTTCGGCTTCATCGTTGCGTCGGGCGGCATGGGGCTCGCGTACGTGCTGACGGGTCTGGCGGTTCGCTCGAGGACGCGTTTCGCCGGCGGCGAGCTGACGCTGCGCGACCTGACGTGGTTCGTCGCGTTCGTCGTTGCCGGCGCGGCGTTGTCGTCGATCGTCTACGTCGGCGCCTATCTGCTCGACGGAACGCTGCCGCGGGAGCACGCGACCCGGGTCTTCCTGCGCCTTGCGGTCGGCGACGTGCTCGGACTGGTCGGCGTCACGCCGCTGCTGGTCCACCTGGCGCGGGGAACGCCGCTGCCGTCGGGCGATGCGCGACGCCGCGCGGCGCTGCGCGACATGGCCGTCTTCGTGGTCGCACTCGTGCTGACCTTGCTCCTCGTGTTCGCGATCGAGCCGTTCGACGAGTTCCGCATGTCGTACCTGCTGTTTCTGCCGATGATCGCGTTCGCGCTTCGCCAGGGAGCGGCCGGCGCCGCGCTGGCGGTGCCGCTGGCGCAGCTCGGCGTGATCATCGCGCTGTACGTGCTCGGCGAAAGGGCGGCGACCGCGTTCGAGTTTCAGATGCTGCTGCTCGCGCTTTCGCTGACGACGCTTTACTTCGGTGCGCTCGCCGAGGAGCGCGCGCGCGCCGCCGCCCAACTCGCGCAGCGCGAGCAGCAGCTTCGCGAGCAGCAGGCGCGGCTGAACCAGGCGCAGCGTATGGCCGCGGCGGCCGAACTCGCTGCATCGCTTGCGCACGAGCTGAACCAGCCGCTGTCGGCGATCGGTACCTATGCCAGCGCGTGCCGAATGCTCGCTGCGGGTGGCGATGCGTCGCACCGCGAGCTGCAGGATGCGCTGACGCAGGTCGTGCATGAAAGTGCGCGCGCCGGCGAGTTCGTCCGGCGCATGCGCGATTTTTTCCGCACCGGCGCGGCCGATCTGGTGCGTACCGACCCCGCCGCGTTGATCGACGCCGCGCACGATCAGGTGCGCGACCGGCTCGATCGCCACGGCGTGCTGTGGACGAGCCGGATCGAGCCCGGCCTGCCGGCAGTCGTCGTCGATCGCGTCCAGATCGGTGCCGTGCTCGGCAACCTGCTCGCCAACGCGATCGAGGCCGTCGTCGCCGTCGATCCGCCGCGCGCGATCGAGGTGCGCGCGCTGCGTTCGGGCGACGGTCATGTGCGGATCGAGGTCGAAGACAGCGGACCGGGCGTACCGCTCGAGGTGCGCGACCGCTTGTTCCAGCCGATGGCCACCAGCAAGCCGGGCGGCATGGGTCTGGGCCTGGCGATGGCGCGAACGATCGCACAGCGGCACGGTGGTAGCCTCTGGTTCGACGCGACCCGTTCGAGAACGACGTTTTGCCTGGAGTTGCCTGCCGATGACCGCTGACGCCACCCCGATTGAGGACAGCTTCGACGGATCGACCGTCTACGTCGTCGAAGACGACAAGGCGGTACGCGATTCGCTGCTGCTGTTGCTGCGGCTGCGCGGCTGCGCGCCGAGCGGCTACGAAAGCGCCGAGGAGTTCCTGAAGCTCGATGCGCTGCTGCGGCCTGCGTGCGCGCTGGTCGATGTGCGGCTGCCGGGAATGGATGGTTTGGCGTTGCAGCAGCGGCTCAAGGAACGGCATCCCGGCCTGCCGGTGATCGTGATCACGGGGCACGGCGACGTGGCGACCGCGCGCAGCGCCTTGCGCGACGGCGCCGTCGACTTCCTGGAGAAGCCGATCGACGAGCAGGAGCTGCTCGATGCGGTCAGCGTTGCCCTCGCGAGCGACCAGCGCCGCGTCGCGAAGGCGCGCGACCGCGAGGAAATCGCCGCACGGCTGGCGCGGCTCACCGCACGCGAGCTCGAGGTGTTCGAGCGCATCACCAACGGCCAGCACAATCGGGAGATCGCCGAGGAGTTCGGCATCAGCCCGCGCACGGTCGAAGTGCACCGTTCGCGCATCATGGAGAAACTGCAGGCACGTCGCGTCGCCGACCTGTTCCGCCTGCGCTTCGAGCTCGAGCAGCACAGCCCGCCGGTCGAGTAGCGCGTTGCCCCGCATGATGACGCCGACCTGCCGGTCGGCGATCGATCACGCCGGGCGAATGCCGCGATCGTCCGAACGGACGAGAACGCGAGCGTGCAGGCTTGTACGTACGCTGTTGTGCGAATTTCGCAGCGCTCGAGGCGCCAGTATCTTGCGCCTGTCGTTGCGCAGCCGTGCATCGGCGGTCGACCAACCCAGCCGACCGCGACGCGGACCCACGGCGCTTGCGCGACGGTAACGAGCGACGGCAGCAAGCAAGCGAGGTCAGTTTCCTCGCATTGATGCCCGCGGTGCCGCGAGGCGCTGCGGGCTCTTTTTTTGCCTCCTCCATTCGCTACGATCGGACGGCGAACGAGGGCGCGCGCATTGATTTGCCGATGACCGACTCGAGCTTTCTCCCCGACTGGCCCGCCAACTGGCCCGGCATGCTGTCCTTGGCGCTGCTCGCGCTCGCGGCCAGCGTGGCCGGCGAGCTCTGCGCGCGCTGGCGCGCGCCGCGCCTGGTCGGCTACACCTTGGCCGGCTTCCTGTTCGCGCTGCTCGCCTACGGACTGGCGCAGGTCGACCTGGTCGCGATCGCGCCGGCCGACGCGGAACTGGCGATCGGCATCGCCGCGGCGCTGATCCTGTTCGACCTCGGCCAGCGGGTCTCCTGGGGCTGGCTGCAGCGCAACCCCGCGCTGCTCGCCACCAGCATCGCCGAGAGCCTGCTCAGCTTCGGCGCCGTGTTCGTCGCGCTGCGCGCGCTCGGCACGGCCGCTCTGCCGGCCGTGATGACCGCGGCCATCGCGATCGCCACGTCGCCGGCCGTCGTGCTGGCGATCACGCGCGAAGTTCGCGCGCAAGGACAGGTCACCGAACGGCTGCTGCTGCTGACCGCCCTGAATTGCGTGTATGCGGTCGTGCTGTCGACGCTGCTGCTCGCGTGGGTGCACGTCGAATCGCGAGGTGCGTTCGACACCTGGGTGTTGCAACCGCTGTATCTGGTACTCGGCGCGCTGGCCCTCGCCGCCGCGGCGGCGCGCGCGATGCTCGCGGTGCTGCGCTACGTCGGCCGCGAGCGCGCGAGCCAGATCACCGTCGTGCTCGCTTTCGTCGCCGTCGTCTTCGCGCTCGCGCAGGTGCTGCGGCTGTCGCCGCTGCTCGCGCTGCTGACCTTCGGCGCCTTCGCGCGGGCTTTCGACCGCGAGCGGCGCTTGATGGCGGCCGACCTCGGCCTGCCTGCGGCGCTGGCGCTTCTGATTTTCTTCGCGCTGTCGTTCGCGACCGTCGACTTCGCGCTGCTCGCGCCCGCGTGGCTGCCGGCGGCTGCGCTCGTGCTCGTTCGCGTCGCGGCGAAGATCGCCGCGAGCGTGGCGCTGGCGCACGCCTCGGGGCTCGCGTGGCGCAAAGGCGCGTGGCTCGGTGCGGGCCTGGCGCCGATGTCCGCCGTCGCGCTGCTGCTGTCGCGCGAGCTCGCGGTCGCGTATCCCCAGCTCGGCGCGCAGGTGGGCGCGGTGATCTTCTCCTCCGTGTTCGTGCTGCAGATCGGCGGCGCGCTGCTGCTCGTCTGGGCGCTGCGGGCGACCGGCGAGGCGAGGGAGGCGTGATGGGCGAAGCGCTGGACTTCACCAAATCGGACGCGCTGACGATGGGCGTCGAGCTCGAGCTGCAGATCGTCGACCGGCGCACCGGCGATCTGACGCGCGGCGCGTCGGACCTGATCCACCTGATCGAGCGCAAGCCGTATCCGGGCGACATCAAGCCCGAGATCACCGAGAGCATGATCGAGATCTCGACCAAGGTGCACACCCGGTTCGGTCCGCTGCGCGACGAGCTGCGCGCGATCCGCGACACGCTGTTGCAGGCCGCGGACCGGCTCGATCTGGCGATCGCCGGCGGCGGCGCGCATCCGTTCCAGCGCTGGCACGAGCGGCAGATCTTCGACCGGCCGAGGTTCCGCCACGTCGCCGGGCTGTACGGCTATCTCGCCAAGCAGTTCACCGTGTTCGGCCAGCACGTGCACATCGGCTGCACGAGCGGCGACGCGGCGATGCCGCTGCTGCACAACCTCGCGCGTTACGTGCCGCACTTCATCGCGCTCGCCGCGTGCAGCCCGTACTACCAGGGGGTCGACACCGCGTTCGACTGCTCGCGGCTGAACACCGTGTTCGCGTTTCCGCTGTCGGGGCGCGCGCCTTTCGTGACCGACTGGGCCGGGTTCGAGGCGTACTTCGCGAAGATGAAGCGGCTCGGCGTCGTCGAGAGCATGAAGGACTTCTACTGGGACATCCGGCCCAAACCCGAGTACGGAACGATCGAGATCCGCGTGTTCGACACGCCGCTGACCGTCGATCGCGCCGCTGAGCTCGCGGGCTATCTGCAGGCGGTGTGCGCGATGCTCGCCGACACGGGCGCACAGCCGCAGTCCGAGGACATCTATCTCGCCTACAGCTACAACCGTTTCCAGGCGTGCCGCTTCGGACTCGAAGCGCAGTTGATCGATGTCGCTTCCGGCGCGGCGATCCCGCTGCATCGCGACGTGCTCGATACGGTCGAGCGCTGCCGCCCGTACGCGCAGCGGCTCGAGTCCACGGAGGCACTCGACGCGATCGAAGCGCTCGTTCGTGTGCACGGCAACCAGGCGCGCTGGCAGCGCGAGACCTACCAGCAGTCGCGTTCGCTCGCCGAAGTGGTGCTGCGCAGCGCTTCGCTTTGGTCCGGGCGAACACCGTAGTCGCACGGCCGATTTGCGGAAGGCGGCGCGGCGATGCACACGCGATCGCAGCGTGCGCGCCGATCACGCCGCGCCGCGCAACACCGCGAGCACTTCCTGGTGCAGCGGACCCGCTGTCGCGATGAGCGACGGCTGCGCGAGCGGATCGCCGCCGCTCCATCCGGAGACGGTGCCGCCCGCGCCTTCGACCACGGGAACGATCGCGGCCACGTCCCAGTAGGCGAGCGAAGGATCGAGCATCACGTCGGCGCCGCCGGTGGCGAGCGCGAAGTAACCGAAGCAGTCGCCCCAGGTGCGATACAGCTTCGCGCGGCGGATCAGCCCTTCGATCGCCGGGCCGCCGGACTGCTCGCCGGTCGACCAGTGCGTCGTCGCGAGCACGGTCGCGTCTTCGAGCCGACGGCACGGGCGCACGCGCGCGGCGCGCTCGGTGCCGTCGGCGCGGTACAGCCGGCATTCGCGGCGGTGGCCGATCAGCGCGACGCCGGCCGCCGGATGGGCGATCGCGCCGAGCACCGGCCGGAAGCCGGCGCCGTCGTCGCGTTCGAGTGCGATCAGCGTGCCGAACAGGAAGCAGTTGGTGATGAACGCGCGCGTGCCGTCGACGGGATCGAGCACCCAGCGGTACCGCGTGCCGTGCTTGACGCCGAACTCCTCGCCGAGGATGCCGTGCCGCGGATAGCGGCGCTCGATCAGCGCGCGCATCGCCTCCTCGGCGCCGCGATCGGCGCGCGTGACCGGCGACGCGTCGCTCTTGGTGTCGACCGCGGTGCCGCTCAGGAACAGGGGACCGATCACGGCGAAGGCGCGGGCGATCAGTTCGTGGACGAAGGGAACGAACTCGCGCAATTCGGCTGCGTCGGCGGGGGCGGTGTAGTTCACGGAATTCGCGGCGGCGTTGGATGCCGCGATGTTAAGCGAGCGCCCGGCGCTGGCGCGCGCTCGCTCGGGCGCGGCCTTCAGCTTCGCGCGGCGCGCGCGGCGCGTGCGAGGTAGTGGGACAGGGGCGGCGTCGAGGCGCCCGCGGTCTTCGCGAGGTCGTCCCAGCGGCGCAGCTTGACCGCATCGGCCGCGTACGGCTGCGCGATGAAGGCGTCGGCTTCGGCCGCGCCGAAGACACCGCCCTGCAGCTCGAGGCTGCGTTTGGAGTCGTCCGACAGCGCGGCCCAGTATTCGGCGCCCGACAGCGTGCCGTCGCCGTGCACGCACAGATAGCGCTTGGCATCGACGTGCAGCTTGATCGGCTGAAGCACGTCGTCGCCGAACAGGCCGCGCAGGAAAGGCAGCGCGACGTACTGGTGCTTGTCGTCGATGCCGCGCAGCGTCGGCGTCTCGCCCAGGTCGTTGATCAGGTGGCCGAGGTCGTGTAGCAGGGCCGCGGTGATCAAGGCGTCGCTCGCGCCGGCGGTCTCGGCGAGCAGAGCGGACTGCAGCGCGTGCTCGAGCTGGGTCACCGGCTCGCCGCTGTAGAGCCGGCCGCCCTTGGCTTCGAAAAGGCGCGCGATATCGTCGAGCGAAAGGGCCATTTACGCGTGGCGCTCGTCGTGCTTGAACACCAGCGGCTGCTCGGCACCGAGCACGCGCGTCTTCGACAGCACGCCGGCGGACTCGAGGATCGGGTACGCGATCGAGCAGAACAGCGAGTTGATGCGCTTGAAGTCGGCGAGCAGGTCCAGGTGCAGCGAGCTCGTCTCGACCGACTGCGGCGTGTTGCCCGACAGCCGCTGCAGGTGGCTGTCGGCATAGCGCATCTCGAGCTCGCGGAACGCGACCTTCTCCGCCATCAGCTGCTGCGCGGACTTGAGGTCCCCGTTCAGGAACACCGCGACCGCAAGTTTCAGGTTCGCCAGCAGCCGCGCGTGCAGGTGCTCGATCTCCTGCATTCCGGCGTCGGAGAACGACAGTCCGAGCTGGATCTTTCGTTCGGCGATGTCGATCAGCACGCGCTCGATGATGTCGCCGACGTGCTCCATGTTGATCGTGAACTGGATGATGTCGGTCCAGCGCTTCGACTCGCGCTCTTCCAGCGCTTCTCGACTGATCTGGGCGAGGTACAGCTTGATCGCCGTGTACAGCCGGTCGATCTCGTCGTCGCGCTTGCGCAGTTGTTCGGCGAGCTGGAAGTCGTTGGTCTTGAGCACCGTCAGCAGGCCGGTCAGCATGTCCTGCACGATGTCGGCGAGCCGGATGGCCTCTCGGGCGGCGCAGCCGATCGCAAGCGCCGGTGTGGCGAGCGCGGTCGCGTCGAGATGCCGCGGCGTGCCGGGAACCTCCTTCGCGGCCTCGGCCGGCATCCACGCTTCGACCAGCCGCGCGATCTTCGACACGAGCGGCAGGAACAGCACCGCAACCCCCAGGTTGAACGCCAGATGCATGTTGACGACCATGCGCTGCGGCGCCGGGTCCAGCGCGGCGAGCCACTGACCGGCGAACGGCAACAGCGGCAGCGCGATCAGGCAACCGACGCCCTTGAACAGGAAGTTGCCCAGCGGAACGCGGCGCGTCAGCGGGTCCGACTTCAGCGTGGTCAGCACCACGAGCAGTCCGCTGCCGAGGTTGGCGCCGACGACGATCGCGAGCGCGACCTGAACCGGGATCACGTGCGACGCGGTCAGCGCCGCCGTCAAGAGCACGACCGCCAGGCTCGAGTAGCACGCGACGGCGAGCAGCGCGCCGATCAGCGCGTCGAACAGCATGTCGCCGGACAGTTGCGAGAACAGCACCTTGACGCCAGTCGCGTGCGTCAGCGGCGCGGTCGCCTGCATGATCAGTTGCAGCGCGAGGATCATCACGCCGAGCCCGAGCACGATCTTGCCGATCTGCCCGGCACGCTCGTTCTTCTTCGACAGATAGACGATCACGCCGGCGGCGATCAGCAGCGGCGCGAGCCACGACAGGTCCAGCGAGAACACCTGCACCATCAGCGCAGTGCCGACGTCGGCGCCGAGCATCACCGCGAGCGCCGCGGCGGTGGCGATCACGCCCTGTCCGACGAAGGTCGAGGTCAGCAGCGCGGTCGCAGTCGAGCTTTGCAGCAGCCCGGTGACGCCGATGCCGGCGAGAAAGGCGGTCGCCCGCCGTCCCACGCTGCGCCGCAGGACCTGCCGCAGGTTGGCGCCGGCCACGCGCAGCACGCCGGTCCGGACGATGTGCGTCCCCCAGACCAGCAGGGCGATCGCGGCAATCAGGTTCAGCAGCGTCTGCATCGTTTCTCGTGGCGGACCTTCGTCCCCTGGTTTCGATCTCCAAAGCGATGAGTCGCGCGTGCGAGCGGTTCCTTGCTCGGTACGCGCCTCAGAAGGGAATCGAGTACGTCTTGGTGTTGGTAAACGACTTCATCGCCTCCAGCACGCCCTCCTTGTACCCCAGGCCGGAATCCTTGATCCCTCCAAAAGGCGTCAGTTCGAGCCGGTATCCCGGGACCTCGCGCACGTTGACCGTGCCGACGTGCAGTTCCTGCACGAACCGGGTGACGTAGTCGAGGCGGTTGGTGCATATCCCGGATGACAGTCCGTAAGCCGTGGAGTTCGCGATCCGGATCGCCTCGCCGATGTCGGTGAAGCGGATCACCGGCGACACCGGGCCGAAGGTCTCCGTCTTCACCACACGCATTTCCGGCGAAACGCGGTCGATCACCGTCGGCGCGTACAGCGCACCGCGCCGTACGTGCCCTGCGAGAAGTCGCGCGCCCTGCGCGATCGCCTCGTCGACGCGCGCCTCGAACTCGCGCGCCGCGGCTTCGTCGATCACCGTGCCCATCTCGGTCGCCGGATCGAGCGGGTCGCCGTACTTCACGGCTTTCGTTTTCTCGACCAGCCGCTCGACGAATCGATCGGCGACGCGCTCGTGCACGAGTATCCGCTTGACGGCCGTGCAGCGCTGACCCGAATTCCTGTACGAGCCCGCGGCGGCGAGCGCGGCGGCCTCGTCGATGTCGGCGTCTTCCATCACGATCAGCGGGTCGTTGCCGCCCAGCTCGAGCACCTGCCGCTTGTAGACGGCGCGCGCTGCGATGTGCTTGCCGACCGCCACTCCGCCGGTGAAGGTCACCAGGTCGACGTCGGGACTGGTCAGCAGCTCGTCGGCGATTTCCTTCGGATCGCCGGTGACGATCGACAGCATCTGCGGCGGCAGCCCGGCCTCGTACAGCACATCGGCGAGCACGAACGCGGCGAGCGGCGTTTTCTCGCTCGGCTTGACGACGATCCGGTTGTTGGTCGCCACGGCCGGCGCGACCTTGTGAATCACCTGGTTCAGCGGGTGGTTGAACGGCGTGATCGCGCTGATCGCGCCGAGCAGCGGCTCGCGCAGCGTGTAGACCTTGCGGTGCTTGCCGTGCGGCGTCAGGTCGCACGAAAAGACCTGGCCGTCGTCGACCAGCGCCTGGTTGGCGGCGAACAGCAGCACGTCGGACGCGCGGCCGACTTCGTACAGCGTGTCGCGCAGCGCCAGCCCCGATTCGAGCGTGATCAGCCGCGCAATCTCGTCGCGCCGCGCGGCGATGAGCTCCCCGGCGCGCATCAGGATCCGGTAGCGGTCGTGGCGCGTCAGCGTGCTGCGGTAGTTCCTGGCGATGCGCAACGCCTCGCGCACCTGCGCGACGGTCGCCAGGGGCACGGTCGCGACGACTTCGCCGGTGTACGGATAGCGCACCTCGAAGCTGCGCTCGCCGGCGACCTTGCGCCCCGCGATGCGCAGCGCTTCGTGCCTGATGGGGGCGGTCGGCGCGTTCATGGGTGTTGGTCAAACCACCGAGACGCAGACAACACCGAGGAAAGGATGAACGGCATTTCTCGGTGCTCTCGGTGTCTCGGTGGTGAAAAGGTCATCTGGCGTCTTACTGTGCGTGATTCAATGCGAGGTCGAAAGCATCGAAGTTACGCCACCTGCGCCGGCCGTCCAATCCCTGCACCCGCCGGTTGACGACCAGCGGCACACGCTGCTCGGAGACGCCGCCGTGCGAGCGCAGCGGCCGGTCGAGCTGCGTCAGGTCGTGGCGCGAAGCGGCGGATCCCAGCACGACGCTGCGCTCGGAGACCACGACCAGGTCGCCGATGCGGTCGGCCGGCAACTCGAAGCGGATCGCGGCCTCCTCGCGGGCGCAGACCAGCTCGATGCCCGGCAGTTCGCGCAGGCGCCCCATCACGCCGTAGGCCGTGTCGGGCGGCAGGTAGACCGTCGCGAAAGAGCCCAGCGCCCCGTGATGGACCACGTACGGGTCGGTGATCGGCAGGATCACGCGCGACCGGCCCGCGCCGAGCCAGCCGTCGAGCAGATCCTGCAGGTAGATCACGTTGGGGCTGGCGTCGAGCTTGGTCTTCGCGTTCATGCCGTGATCGGCGGTCAGCGCGACGACCGCGCCGAGCGCGTCGAGCCTGGCGAGATAGCGGTCCATCATCGCGTAGAAGCGGTTCGCGTCGGGATCGCCCGGCCCGTGCTTGTGCTGGATGTAGTCCGTCGTCGACAGATACAGCACGTCGGGCCGGCGCGTCTCGAGCAGCCTGACGCCCGCGGCGAACACGAACTCCGACAGTTCCGCGCTGTACACCGAAGGCACCGGCATGCCCACGAGCTGCAGAACGCCGTCGATGCCGTTCTCGGCGACCGTGGCCTGGTCGGCCTTCTCCGACGAGAAGCAGATCCCGCGCAGGCCGTGCCCGAGCAGCTTGCGCAGCTTGTCCTTCGCGGTGACGACCGCGACCGACCGACCCGCGTCGGCGAGCGCCGCGAGCAGCGTCGGTGCGCGCAACCATTTCGGGTCGTTCATCATCACTTCCGTGCCGGTCGACGTGTCGTACAGATAGTTGCCGCAGATGCCGTGCACCGAGGGCGGCGCGCCGGTGACGATCGACAGGTTGTTCGGGTTCGTGAAGCTCGGCACGACGCAGTCGGCGACGAGCGCGGTGCCTTCGGCGAGCCAGCGTTTCATCGTCGGCATCTGCCCCGCGGCCACCGCCTGCGCGATGTAGTCGGGTTCGCAACCGTCCACGCAGATCACGACGGTCGGCTGTCTCGGAGCCGCGTAGCGCCGGCCGTTGACTTGCAGCATGGTCTATCCCTTTCGTCCTGCGCGGGCGCGCGCCGGGGCGGAGCCCGTCGCCGCACCCTTGAGCATCCGCTCCTTGCTCTCGATCGCGTGCTCGTACATCGCGCGGCCGGCGGCTTCGGCGTCGCCCGAGGCGATCGCCTTGAGGATCTGCCGGTGCTCCGCGACCGAGTGCGGCAGCACGCCGCGGTCGTTCAGGTTGCGGCGGCGGAACAGCGCGAGTTCCTTGACGAGCTTGCGGTAGATCGCCGCGAGCTTTCGGTTGCCGGCGAACTCCACGAGCGCGTCGTGAAACTGCAGGTTGAGCAGGTGGTAGCCGTCGACGTCGCCGGTTCGGGCCGTGGCCTCCATGCGGTCGACGGTCGCGCGGACCTTCTTCAACTGCTCGGGGGTGATCGACGTCGCGAGGCGGCGGCCGATCAGCTCGTCCATCACGGCGCGCAGGTCGTAGATTTCGACCGCCTCGTCGAGCGGGATGTCGCGCACGAAGACGCCGCGGTTTTTCTCCTGCCGAACGAGGCCCGCTTCCTCGAGCATGCGGAAGGCCTCGCGGATCGGCCCCCGCGAGATGCCGAGCCGCTCGGACAGCCACGCCTCCGTGAGTTTCGCGCCGGGTGCGATCTCGCCGGCGAGGATCATTCGCTCGATCTCCTGCTGCGCGGCGGTCGACAGCGATTCGGTGCGCAGCAGCGCGATGGTCGGATGCGGAATCACTTGCGAAGCGGGCATGGCGCGAGTGTACGGCGGTGCGACGTGATTGTCGACAATCTGCAAAAAACAATTGACATCAAATTTCGGCGCTGCTTAGACTGGCCCGCCGACATCGAGATGCCGAAGGCACGGGGAGACAGGGTCGCGCCGGCACGCAGCCGCGCTTGGCGGGTGCGCGCCGGTCACCGGTCGGTCACGCAACACGGTTAGCTTCGCGGGTCGCCGCCGCCCGCTGCGGGCGCGGTCGCACCGTGGAGTCCCCTCGGGTGTGAGACAACAAGGAGGAGTTCATGACGTTCCGCAATCCGGCGCTCGGCGTGCTGTGCGCCTTCGCGCTGTCGCTGGCCGCTGGCGCGGCGGCGGCGCAGAAGACGCAACTGACCGTCTATACCGCCCTCGAGACCGACCAGCTGAAGGCGTACCAGACGGCCTTCGAGAAGGCCAATCCGAACCTCGAAATCGTTTGGGTGCGCGACTCCACAGGCGTGATCACCGCGAAGCTGCTCGCCGAGAAGTCGAACCCGCGCGCCGACGTGATCATGGGCGTCGCTGCGACGAGCATGGCGATCTTCGACGCCGAAGGCATGCTGCAGCCGTACGCCCCCAAGGGGCTCGAACGCATCGCCCCGCAGTACCGAGACTCGCGGAACCCGCCCGCGTGGGTCGGCATGGACGTGTGGGGGGCGACGATCTGCTTCAACACGGCCGAGGCCGCCAAGCGCAACATCCCGAAGCCCGAGACGTGGAAGGACCTGACCAAGCCTGTCTACAAGGGCCAGATCGTGATGCCGCATCCGGCTTCCAGCGGCACCGGCTTCTTCGACGTGTCCGCCTGGCTGCAACTCTGGGGCGAGGCCGAGGGCTGGAAGTACATGGACGCGCTGCACGAGAACATCGCGCAGTACATGCACTCGGGCTCGCGCCCGTGCGCGTCGGCGGCCAATGGCGAGTACGTCGTCGGCATCTCGTTCGAGTACCGCGCCAACCGCGAGAAGGCACAGGGCAAGCCGATCGACCTCGTGTTCCCGAAGGAGGGGCTTGGCTGGGACCTCGAAGCGATCGGCATCCACAAGGGGACGAAGAACCTCGCCGCCGCGCAGCGGCTGCTCGACTGGTCGATCTCGGACGAGGCGATGGGACTGTACGCGAACAACTTCGCGATCGTCGCTGTTCCGTCGCTGAACAAGCCGCTGCCGAACGTTCCGGCCGACTACGGCACGCGGCTCGTGAAGAACGACTTCGCGTGGGCCGCGAAGAACCGCGACCGGATCCTGAAGGAGTGGAGCAAGCGCTACGAGAGCAAGGCCGCTCCGAAGTGACGTCGTTCTGCACGCTCGCGCGCCGGAACGACCCGCCGCGTTCGAGCCGGCCGCGCTGACGCGGCTCAACGCGGCACGCTTCTGCGGGTAACGTGCAGGTATGACGGGCGAAGCGCTTCGGCTCGAGGGGATCCACAAGGCGTTCGGCGGCTTCGTCGCGCTGCAATCGGTCGACCTTGCAATCGACGCCGGCGAACTGGTCTGCTTCGTCGGGCCGTCGGGCTGCGGAAAGACCACGCTGCTGCGGATCATCGCGGGGTTGGAGTCGCAGACGCGCGGCCGCGTGATCCAGAACGGGCGCGACATCTCGACCGCGCCGCCGTCGGCGCGCGACTACGGCATCGTTTTCCAGTCGTACGCGCTGTTTCCGAATCTGACGATCGACGAGAACGTCGCGTACGGACTGGTCAACCGGCGCCGCGCGCGCGCGCAGATCGACGCGCGCGTCAAGGAGCTGCTGACGCTGGTCGGCCTGCCCGACTCGGGGCCGAAGTATCCGAGCCAGCTCTCCGGCGGGCAGCAGCAGCGCATCGCGCTCGCCCGCGCGCTCGCCACGGCGCCGAGCCTGCTGCTGCTCGACGAACCGCTGTCCGCGCTCGACGCCAAGGAGCGCGAGCGGCTGCGCGGCGAGATCCGCCATCTCCAGAAGCGCGTCGGCGTCACCACGATCATGGTCACGCACGATCAGGAGGAGGCTCTGTCGATGTCGGACCGCGTCGTCGTGATGAACCACGGCCGGATCGAGCAGGTCGGCACGCCCCTGCAGGTCTACGAACAGCCCGCAACGCCGTTCGTCGCGGACTTCCTCGGCAAGGTCAACGTGCTGCGCGCGACGAGCCTGGGCGAAGGGCGCTACCGCGTGGGCCGCGTCGAGCTCGCGACGCAGGCCAACGGCTACGCGGCGGGCGAGGCGGTGCGGCTGTACCTGCGGCCCGAGGACCGGCTGCTTCCGGATTCCGGTCCGGTCGAGCGGATGCCGAACGCGATGCGCGGGCGCGTGCTCGGCGTGGACTTCCTCGGCACGTACTGCCTGGCGGCGATGGACGTCGAGGGCTTCGAAGGCCAGAAGCTGCTCGTCTACTTCTCGCTGAACCAGGCGCTCGAAATGGGCGTGCGCGAGGGCGCGACGATCCCGTTCGCGCTGCGCGGCGAGCGCGTGCGCGTGTTCTCGGCCGCATGACGGCGGTCGCCCGTCCGGACTTCGCGCCGCGGCCGGCGCGTCTGGCGAGCGAGACGCTCGTCGCGCACGGGGGCCTGTTCCTCGTCGCCGCCGCGCTCGCGGTTTTCCTGACGCTGCCGCTGGCGAGCCTGCTCGTGCGCTCGGTGCAGGGCGGCGGGCAGTTCGTCGGGTTCGCCAATTTCGCCGAGTACTTCGCCGCGCCCGCGTTCGCGCGCTCCGCGCAGAACACGCTCGTCTTCGCCGGGCTGACCACGGGCATCACGGTGCCGCTCGCGTTCGTCTTCGCGTATGCGATCCAGCGAAGCTGCATCCCGTTCAAGAGCGTCTGGCGCAGCATCGCGATGATCCCGATCCTCGCGCCGTCGATGCTCGCCGCGCTGTCGTTCATCTATCTGTTCGGCAACCAGGGCTGGCTCAAGTTCGTCCTCGGCTGGTTCGGCCTGCAAAGCATCTACGGGCTGCCCGGCATGGTGCTCGCGATGGTGTTCTCGTCGTTCCCGCACGCGGTGATGATCCTGCTGGCGGCGCTGGCGCTATCCGACGCGCGGTTGTACGAGGCGGCCGATTCGATGGCCACCCCCGGCTGGCGCAAGTTTCTGACGATCACGCTGCCGGGCGCGCGCTACGGCCTGATCTCCGCGGCGATGGTCGTGTTCACGATGGCCGTGTCGGAGTTCGGCATCCCGAAGGTGATCGGCGGCAACACCGGCGTGCTCGCGATCGACGTCTACAAGCAGGTGATCGGCCAGCAGAACTTCTCGATGGGCGCGGTGGTCGGCCTGATCCTGCTGGCGCCGGTGCTCGTCGCGTTCATCATCGACTACGCGGTGCGCAAGCGGCAGAAAGCGCTGCTGACCGCGCGCAGCGTGCCGTACTGCCCGCGGCCGGCGCCGCTGCGCGACGCGACGCTGCTCGCTGTCGTGATCGCGATGTGCGCGTTCATGCTGCTCGTCGTTGGCATGGCGGTGTTCGGCTCGTTCGTCAAGGTGTGGCCGTACAACCTGTCGTTCACGCTCAACCACTACACGTACGGTTTCGAGGAGGCGGGGGTGGACCACGCATACCCGAACAGCGTGAAGATGGCATTGTGGTGCGCACTGTTCGGCGCGGCGGTCACCTTCGCCGGCGCGTACTGGCTCGAAAAAACGCGCGGAGCGGACTTCCTGCGTCCCGCGATCCAGCTGCAGGCGATGATGCCGATGGCGGTACCGGGCATGGTGCTCGGCATCGGCTACATCCTGTTCTTCAACCACCCGGCGAATCCGCTCGGCTTCCTGTACGGCACGATGACGATCCTCGTGCTGTCCACCGTCATCCACTTCTACTCGTCGAGCCACCTGACCGCGGTCACGGCGCTCAAGCAGCTCGACAACGAGTTCGAGTCGGTGTCGGCGTCGCTGAAGGTGCCCTTCTACAAGACCTTCTGGCGCGTGACCGTCCCGGTATGCCTGCCGTCGATCATCGACATCAGCCGCTACTACTTCGTCAACGCGATGACGACGATCTCGTGCGTCGTGTTCCTGTATTCGCCGAAAACGACGCTCGCGTCGATCTCGATCCTGCATCTGGACGAAGCCGGCAACGTCGGCTCGGCCGCCGCGATGGCCACGCTGATCGTCGCCACGTCCGGCGTCGTGACGGTGCTCTTCTTCGTCGCCGAGTGGTGGCTCGTGCGACGGACGCAGCGGTGGCGCGAAACGACCCGTAACTAGGACCCGACCCATGATCCGCGGTAACGACCCGATCCTTCTGACCCCCGGCCCGCTGACGACCTCGCTCGCGACCAAGCTGGCGATGCTGCGCGACTGGGGATCGTGGGACGCGGCGTTCAATCGAATCACGGGGTCGATCTGCCGCGACCTCGTCGACATCGTCGGCGGCGGGGACGAGTACGTGTGCGTGCCGATGCAGGGCTGCGGCACGTTCTCCGTCGAAGCCGCGATCGGCAGCGTCGTTCCGCGCAACGGCCGCGTGCTGGTGCCGAACAACGGCGCGTACTGCGCGCGAATCGTCAGGATCTGCAGGTACCTCGGGCGCGACGTCGTCGACCTGCCGGTGCCCGAGGATCAGCCGGCCACCGCCGCGATCGTCGACGCCGCGCTCGCCGCCGACCCGTCGATCACACACGTCGCGCAGGTCCATTGCGAAACCGGCGCAGGCATCCTCAATGACCTGCCCGGCATCGCGCAGGTGTGCGCCAAGCGCGGCAAAGGGCTCGTCGTCGACGCGATGAGCTCATTCGCGGCGGTCGAGATCGATGTGCGCAAAACCCCGCTCGATGCGCTGGTAGCCGCGAGCGGCAAGTGCCTCGAAGGCGTCCCCGGCATGGGTTTCGTGATCGTGAGGAAGTCCGTTCTCGAAGCCAGCGCCGGCAACTCGCATTCGCTCGCGCTGGATCTGTACGACCAGTACGTCTACATGCAGAGGACGACGCAGTGGCGCTACACGCCCCCCACGCACGTCGTCGCCGCGCTGCGCGCGGCAATCGACCAGTTCAAGGAGGAGGGCGGCCAGCCCGCGCGCGGCGCGCGCTACGCGGCGAACTGCGCCGCGCTGATCGAAGGTATGTCCGCGCTCGGCTTCCGCCCTTTCCTGAAGCCCGACGTGCAGGCGCCGATCATCGTGACCTTCCACGCGCCCGCCGACCCGGCCTACGACTTCAAGCGTTTCTATGCCGCGGTACGCGAGCGCGGCTACATCCTGTACCCGGGCAAGCTCACGCAGGTCGAGACCTTCCGCGTCGGCTGCATTGGCGCGATCGACGTCAACGAGATGAGGAATGTGGTGACGGCGATAGCGCGGGCGCTCCACGAATTGGGCATTTCCCGGTAGGGAAGGCCGGAAGCACCGCGGTTCTCGACGCCGCGTGACGACTGCTCCCCACCGCCACCCCGAATAACGTCGAAAAATTTGACACTCCGCCGATAGTGGCCACGTAAGTCATTGAATCCAATGACTGGAACGCCAATTGCTCCCAAGAAAGCGGGATCGCGACGAATGTAAGGGAGACCAGCTTGAAATCGATGATCGCTAAGGGCGCTGCCCTCTGTCTGTTGGTTGGCGCGATCGGTACGGCGCAGGCCGCGCCGATTTTGCGCGTGTCGGACGGTGTCACCACGGTGACGGTGTCGGACGGCAGCGTCGGGGCCTGCGGCGACACGCAGGGCTTGGCGGGGATCGTCGGACTGAGCTGCTCCATCGGGAATTGGTTCCTGAATCTGGTGGTCGGCATTGGCCACGATGTCCTCGGCAACCAGATCCATCTCACCAGCCTGAATGCCAGTTCGACCGAGGGTGGCACGCTGACCGTAGCGTTCACTGACACGGACTTCATGAACTCTGGTGGTTATCCCACGCTGAACTTCGCTGGAGGGATCGGCGCTGTGTCGGCGGGCAGCGTGAACTACGCGATGTACGTGTCCGACGCGAACACCGCCTTTGGTACCGACGCTCTTGTCGGCTCGGGCGTCGGCAGCGGGGCGTTCAGCGCGTCTTTCGGCGATTGGGAAGCGCTGACCGGGACATATTCGATGACTTTGGTGGCCAGCATCACGCATGGGTGGAGCAACTTCTATCAGGCTACGAGTATCGACTTTGTCGGCCGCGTCCCCGAGCCCGGCACGCTCGCGCTGCTTGGCCTGGGACTGGCCGGCATCGGACTCGCATCGCGGCGCCGCGCCAAGCGCTGACAGGATCCACAAGCGACTTTTTCGGGCGGCCGGCGAGCCGCCCTTTTTGTTGCATCTGCGGCGCGCTCAGGCCGCTTTCAATGCGATCACACCGGCCACGACGGCGACCGCGCCGGCCCAGCGCCGTGCGTTGAGCTTCTCTCGCAGCAGCCGCGCGCCGATCAGCGTCGCAAACAGCACCGACGTTTCCCGCAGCGATGCGACCATCGCCACCGGGGCCTTGGTCATCGCCCACACCGAGATCGCGTAGGCCGCCGCTGACAACCCGCCGCCGACCAGCCCGCGCAGCGGGCTCGCCGCGACGAACTTCACGAACGCCTCGCGCCGCGCGGCCAGCACCCAAACGGTAAACGGCACCGCGTCGATCACGAACAACCAGACGATGTACGCCCACGCGTCGCCCGCCAGCCGCGCGCCGGTGCCGTCGACGATCGTGTAGGTCGCGATCACGGCCGCGTTCGCGAGCGCGAAGCCCACCGCCTTCGGCGACGGAACGTGGTCGACCGTACGGAAGGCCAGTGCGAACACGCCCGCCGAAATCAGCGCGATGCCGACCCACGTGAACACGCCAGGAAGTTCGGCGAGCCAGAAGATCCCCAGCACCGCCGTGAGCAGCGGCGCCACGCCGCGCATCAGCGGGTACACGAGGCTCAGATCGCCCGTGCGGTACGCGTTGACCATCAGGTAGTAGTACGCGAGGTGGATCGCCACCGACGCGCCGATGTAGGGCCAACTGGCCGGCGCCGGCAGCGGCACGACCAACAGGAAAGGCAGCGCGACGATGCCCGCGCCGGCGACGATCGCCGCGGTGTTCATCAGCACGTCGGTACCGCCTTTGATCATCGCGTTCCAGCTCGCGTGCAGCAGTGCTGCGAGCAGGACGGCGAAGGAGACGGTGAGGGTCAAGGCGGCGGCGATGGTGATGTGCTGGTCGACGGCGCAGGGCGCGCGTCGAGCGGCCGCCAGCATAGCGTGACGCGCAGAGCAGGAACGGTCTTCCTGCCCGAGCCGCGAGCGACCGAGAGCGATCGTTGTCGCAGCGGCTGTCCTTCGCAGCGTCGCCCCGTCGCGGGGTCGAACGCAGGGCGGCGGGTCCGACGCCGCCGCGTTCAGTAGCCGACGCTGTAGTTCGCCACGTCCACGCGGATCACGTCGCGGCCGAGCGCGACCGCCGCGTTGCGCGCGAACTGCTCGGCCCACGGCGCGTGTTCCTTGAACCGGCGTTCGCCTGCGTACTTGGCCACGCTGAGCACGCGGTCCGCGAGCAGCACTTTGCCGATCGGATTCGGCAGATCGCACTCCAGTGCCTCGAACTCGCGCTCGAGCCACCTGCGCGCGTCCTCTGCCGTGATCCCGGCGACATCCGCCGCCGCGACCTTGTACTCGTACTCCTTCTTGTCGCCGAACGACACGATCACGTGTTGCACCATGGCGCGTTCCTCGCTCCGGTCGATGCTCCGACGGCCGCCAGCATAGCGCGCGTCGTTCTGCTGTTCGGGTCGTTATCATCCTCATCCGCGAACTTCGGTCGACGCCGGAGCGCTCTGCGACCCAGGTACACGCGTCCCACACTGCCGGCCACGATGCCGCCCCACCCAGGACCCACTGCCAATGCAGCGCGCGTCGATGTCGCCGTCGTCGGCGCGGGTGTCGCGGGCCTCGCCGCCGCGCTCGGCTGCTCGCAACAGGGGCTGAGCGTGGCGCTGATAGGACCGGCTGCGCGCCGGCACGCGCCGACCGAAGCGGCACCGTTCGACGCGCGGATCTACGCGATCGCACCCGGTGCTGCCGCGCTGCTCGCGCGGCTCGGCGTGTGGAACAAGATCGATGCGACGCGCATCTGCCGCGTCGAACGGATGCGCGTGTTCGGCGACGCCGGCGAGGCGCTGACTTTCGACGCGTACACGGCCGCGGTCGAGCGGCTCGCGACGATCGTCGAGGAGTCCGAACTGGTGCGCGTGCTCGCCGCGGCGTGCGACTACCAGCCGGCGATCCGCCGCGAAACCGCGCCGATGGCCTCGCTGCGCGTCGACGCCGACGCGGCGCGAATCGACCTCGACGACGGCGGCGCGATCCAGGCGCGCGTCGTGATCGGCGCCGACGGCGCGCACTCGGCCGTGCGCGCAGCGATCGGCTCGAACGCCGACATCCACGACTACCGCCAGCAAGGGGTGGTCGCCAATTTCGCGTGCGAGCATCCGCATCAGGACACCGCGTTTCAGTGGTTCACCGAGGAGGGTGTGCTCGCGCTGCTGCCGCTGCCCGGACAGCGCGTATCGATGGTGTGGTCCGCACCCGATACGCTCGCCGTGCAACTGATGCAGCTTGCGCCCGAGGCGCTTGCCGCGCGCGCTGCGCGGCGTTCAGCACACGCGCTCGGCGCGCTGAGCTCGATCGGTGCGGCCCACGCGTTTCCGCTGCGGCGCACTCAAGTGGATCGGCTGGTCGCGCCGCGCGTCGCGCTCGTCGGCGACGCAGCGCACGTCGTGCATCCGCTCGCGGGGCAGGGATTGAACCTCGGGCTGCTCGACGTGTCCGAGTGGCTGCGCGTGCTCGCGGCGCGCGAGCCGTTCCGCGATCCGGGCGACGTCGTGTTGCTGCGGCGCTACGAGCGTGCGCGGGCCGAGCCGCTCGCACTGATGCGATGGACGACCGACGGGCTGAGCCGGCTGTTTGCAAACGACGACCCGTGGGTGCGCCGCTTGCGCAACACCGGGCTGGCGGCGGTCGAGCGGATCGCGCCGCTGAAGCGCGCGCTGATCCGCCACGCGCTCGGCTAGACCGGCGCAGTCATTCGCTTGGGGACTTTGGCGCCCGCTAGACTGGCGCCCTTTCTTGCAGAGGAATCCCGATGAAGTTCTGGTGGGTGGCCGCGCTCGCAGCGGCGATGTCGTGCGGCGCGCTGGCGCAGGTCCAGGCGCCGCCCGCAAAGAGTGAGCCGCGCAAGGAGGCGGCGCGTGCGGACGAGGCGACACTGCGTGCGCGCGTCGAGGCGCGCATGGGCGCAAAGCCCGACACGGTCACGCGCATGCCCTTCGGACTGTACGAAGTCGTCATCGGTACCGAGATCTTCTACGTCGATGCGGCGGTCAACTATGTGATCGCCGGCCGCGTGTTCGACGCGCGCACGCGCGAGGACCTGACGTCGAAAAAGCGCGACGAGCTGCTCAAGGTGGACGTCAAGTCGCTGCCGCTCGAAAGCGCGGTGAAGACCGTGCGCGGCGACGGTTCGCGCACGCTGGTGACCTTCGAGGACCCGAACTGCCCGTACTGCAAGAAGCTGTTCAAGGACCTCGACGGGCTGAAGAACGTGACGATCTACACGTTCCTGTATCCGATCCTGTCGCAGGACTCGTTCGAGAAGGCGCGCGCGGTCTGGTGCGCCAAGGATCGCGCCGCGGCGTGGGCCGATCTGATGGGCAACGGCAAGGCGCCACCCGCCGCCGCGGCCGACTGCAAGCATCCGCTGCAGCAGGTGCTCGCGCTCGGCCAGAAGCTCGACATCAGCGGCACGCCGACGCTGATCTTCCCGAGCGGCAAGCGCGCACCCGGCGCGGTTCCGCTGGATCGCATCGAACAGATGCTCGCCGAGCCGGCGGCGAAGTAGCCGCGGTTCAGCGCCCGAGCAGCGCGGCCGGGGTCGCGGCCTTCGGCACGAGGATCCACGCGGCGACGTCGTGGCGCTGGCGACCGGCGATCGCGCCGGCTTCGCGGCCGGTGCCCCAGAACAAGTCGAAGCGCAGCGGCCCGCGGATGGCGCCGCCGGTGTCCTGCGCGGCCACCATGCGCACGAGCGGCGCGTTCGTCGCCGGATGCTGCGTGGCGATCACGACCGGCGCGCCGAGCGGTACGTACTGCGGATCGACCGCGACCGAGTAGCCGGCCGTCAGCGCAACGGCGAGCGCGCCGAGCGGCCCGGCGTTCGGGTCGCCGAGCGGCAACTCGCGGAAGAACACGTAGCTCGGGTTCTGGTTCAGCAATTCGTCGAGCCGCTGCGGATTCGCGCGCGCCCACGCCTGGATGCCCTGCATCGATGCGTCCTCGAGCTTGAGTTCGCCGCGTTCGACGAGCCAGCGGCCGATCGACCGATACGGATGGCCATTGACGTCCGCGTAGCCCAAGCGAACCACACTGCCGTCGGGCAGCCGCACGCGCCCCGAGCCCTGCACCTGCAGGAAAAACGCCTCGATCGCGTCGTCGACCCAAAGCAGTTCGGCGCCCGCGAGCCGCGTGCCGTTCGTCAGTTCCTCGCGCGACCAGTACGGAACGACGCGCCTGCCGCCCGGCGTTTCGACGAGCCGGCCGCGCACGCGCTTGCCCGCGAGTTCCGGATACACGCTCGCCAGATCGACGGTCAGCAGGTCGTCGGGCGGTCGATGCAGCGGCACCGTGTAGGGCGGCGCTTTCGTGCGGCTGCCGTTGAGCAGCGGTTCGTAGTAGCCCGTGATGCGGCCGCGGTCGGCCACACCGATCAGCGCGCCGTTGCCCGGCGCGTCTTCGCGCGTTTCCGCGAGCACGCGCCAGGCGTCGAAGCGTTCTCGCAGATAAGCGCGGATCGCGGCCGCACTGCCCGCGTCGACCACGGTCGCCGCTGCGCAGACCGGTTGCCACGACGCGCGCCGCGCATCGCCGCCGCGCTCGAGCGCACGGCACGAAGCGAGCCATGCGGGCCACGCCGCGACCAGATCCGCGTCGGCGACGGCAGGCAGCGTATCGAAAGCGACCTTCTCGTAGCGCGCCTGCGTGACGGTCTTGATCGAGGGCGGCGGCGCCGGCGGCAGCGTCTGGCACGCACCGAGCACGAACGCCGCGGCGAGCGTCGCTGCGCTCCTACAATGCGACGCAATCGCCCGTCCCGACGAAGTACCGTTCGCGATTCGCAATCCGCGCCCCTCGACCCTCAAATGTGGCTCATCGTTCTCGAAGCGCTGATCGCGCTGGCCCTGCTGGTGTTCATCGTCTGGTGGACGATGTTCCATGGCCGCGACAAGCGGCCGCCGGGCGACTGAGCCTTGCTCAATGCAGCGCGCGCGGCATCGACAGGACGAACTCGGGGATCGGCGCGTCGAAGCGCGTTCCGTCGGCGGCCACGCACTGGTAACTGCCGCGCATCGTGCCCACCGGTGTCTCGAGCGGGCAGCCGCTCGTGTATTCGAACACTTCGCCCGGCGCGAGCAGCGGCTGCTCGCCGACCACGCCGAGCCCGCGCACCTCCTGCACCTTTCCTTCGCCGTCGGTGATGATCCAATGGCGCGAGATCAGTTGCGCGGCGACATCGCCGGTATTGCGCACCGTGACCGTGTACGCGAACAGGTAGCGGTCCCGCTCCGGATCGGACTGCTCGGGCAGGAAGCGCGGCTGCACGCTCACGCTGAATTCGTACTTCGCGCTCATGAGTAACCTTCGTCACCGTCGGTCCGGCGGGCCGACCTTAGAATCGCGGCGACCCGTGTTCGCCGAGCCCTTCGTGGAGGACGTGCCGTGGATTTTCGCATTGCTCCGAGCATCCTGTCCGCCGATTTCGCGCGGCTCGGCGAAGAAGTGCGCAGCGTCGTCGCGGCCGGCGCCGACTGGATCCACTTCGACGTGATGGACAACCATTACGTACCGAACCTGACGATCGGTCCGCTCGTGTGCGAGGCGATCCGTCCGCACGTGCAGGCGCCGATCGACGTTCACCTGATGGTCGAGCCGGTCGACGCGCTGGTGCCAATGTTCGCGAAGGCCGGCGCGAACGTGATCACCTTCCACCCCGAGGCGTCGCGCCACGTCGACCGCACCCTGGCGCTGATCCGCGACCAGGGCTGCAAGGCGGGGCTCGTGTTCAATCCCGCCACGCCGCTCGACTGGATGGATCACGTGATGGACAAGCTCGACCTCGTTCTGCTGATGAGCGTGAACCCGGGCTTCGGCGGGCAGGCGTTCATCGCCGAGGCGCTGAACAAGCTGGGGCGGGCGCGCGCGAAGATCGACGCATGGAAGCGGGCCACCGGGCGCGACATTCTGCTGGAGATCGACGGCGGCGTGAAAGTCGACAACATCCGTGCCATTGCCGAGGCCGGCGCCGATACGTTCGTCGCCGGTAGCGCGATCTTCGGTTCGAAGGACTACAAGGCGACGATCGATGCGATGCGACGCGAACTGAGCGAAGCCGCCGCAGCGATCGGCCGCAGGCGCGGGGCGGAGCGGCGAGACTCGGGCGGCGCGTGACGGCAGAAGACCGGGCTTCACCACCGAGACACCGAGGAGAAAGAGTGCAGTCCGACGTCCGGATTGCTGGCGGCACGCCTTGTCGCGCACCGACCGCAGCGACGCAGCGTTGCCCCCGAGCGAGGCAGGCCATCTCGACATCCTTCCATCCACCTATTCAGTCTTGCCGAACGGCGCGTCACGCCTTTGCCTCACGCCAACCCCTCTCCCAGCGTGAGAGGGACCGGGGGGGGGAGGGATCGGCGTTGACTTTGGCGCCGAGCCACGTGGTTCGGTAGGTTTTCATACGATCCATTCGCCTTTCTCTGTGTTCTCCGTGTCTCCGTGGTGAATTCAACCGTTCCCCTTCGCGGCGTGCTGATCGATCTCGACGGCACGCTGATGGATACCGCGCCCGATCTGGCGGCGGCCGCCAATGCCATGCGCGCCGAGTTCGGGCTGCCCGCGCTGCCGGTCGAACGCATCGCGGCCTTCGTCGGCAAGGGCGCCGAGGTGCTCGTGCATCGGGCGCTGACCGGCGAACTCAATGGCCAGGCCGACGATGCCACCTTCGAACGCGCACGCGCGGCGTTTTATCGTCACTACCACGCGGTCAACGGCACGCACGCGGTCGTGTTCGAGCGCGTTCCGCAGGCGCTCGAACTGCTGCATTCCAGGGGACTCAAGGTCGCGTGCGTGACCAACAAACCGCGCGAGTTCACGGTGCCGCTGCTCGAGCGGCTCGGGCTCGCTCCCGCGTTCGACGCGATCGTCGCCGGCGACGACGTGCGCGAGAAAAAGCCTCATCCCGCGATCGTGCTCGCAGGCTGCGAGCGCCTGCGGCTCGCGCCGGCGCAGGTGCTGATGATCGGCGACTCGGTCAACGACGCGCTCGCGGCGCGTGCGGCGGGCATGCGCGTGGTGCTGGTCGAGACCGGTTACAACGAAGGCGAACCGGTGGCCACGCTTGCCGGCATGCCCGGCGTCGATGCTATATTCCCGACGCTTTTCGACGCCGCGCAATGGGTCGCGCGGCAAACCGAAACCGACACGAGCGAACAGCGTCGTCCGACGCCATGAGTCACCGCAACGAATGGAATTTCGCCCGCGCGTGGCAGGCCCGCAATCCGGGCTGGCACGCGCAGGGGGTCTGGTTCTGGCGTCGCTAGCCTGAACCGCTGCCGCACGCTGCGGCGCTCCATTCGATCCATCCGCTCCGTCGCCCGGTCATGGCAGACGGACGCAACGACAGGTGACGCATGACCGAACTCGAATTCAAAGCCCTCGCCGCGCAGGGCTACAACCGGATCCCGCTGATCGCGGAGAGCTTCGCCGATCTCGACACCCCCCTGTCGCTGTATCTGAAGCTCGCTCGCGCGCAGGGCGCGAGCGCCAATTCGTACCTGCTCGAATCGGTCGTCGGCGGTGAACGCTTCGGCCGCTATTCGTTCATCGGCCTGCCGGCCAGAACGGTGCTTCGATCGTTCATCGGCGAGCCCGGCGGGCATCGCACCGAAGTGCTCGTCGACGGCAAGGTCGTCCAGCAAGACCGCGGCGATCCGCTGGCGTTCGTCGAGCGCTACTTCGCGCAGTTCAAGGTCGCCCTGCGCCCCGGCCTGCCGCGCTTCTGCGGCGGACTCGCGGGCTACTTCGGCTACGACACGGTGCGGCTGATCGAGAAGAAGCTCGCGCAGCCCAAGCGCGACGACCTGGGCCTTCCGGACATCCAGCTCCTGCTGACCGAAGAGCTTGCGGTCGTCGACAACCTGAGCGGGCGCATCTACCTGATCGTCTACGCCGATCCCAATCGCCCCGAGGCGTACGCGCGTGCGCGCGAGCGCATCCGGGAACTCAAGGCGCGGCTGCACCGGCACATCGAGCCGCCGCACACGCGCGCGAGCGTGCGGCGCGAGGAGTACCGCGAGTTCGCGAAAGCCGACTTTCTGAAGGCCGTCGCGCGCGCGAAGGAATACATCGCCGCCGGCGACGTGATGCAGGTGCAGATCGGCCAGCGCATCACGAAGCCCTTCGCCGACGCACCCTTGAGTCTGTATCGCGCGCTGCGAACGCTCAACCCGTCGCCGTACATGTACTTCTACGATTTCGGCGACCATCAGATCGTCGGCGCTTCGCCGGAGATCCTCGTTCGCAGCGAAGACCGGCAGGGCGAGCGGTATGTGGCGATCCGCCCGATCGCCGGCACGCGCCCGCGCGGCGGTACACCCGAGCAGGACGCCGCGCTCGCCGAAGAACTGGTTGCCGACCCCAAGGAGCGCGCCGAACATCTGATGCTGATCGATCTGGCGCGTAACGACATCGGCCGCATCGCGCAGATCGGCACCGTCAAAGTGCCCGAGCAGTACGTGATCGAACGCTACTCGCACGTGATGCATCTGGTCAGCCACGTCGAAGGCAAGCTCAAACGCGGGCTCTCCAACCTCGACGTGCTGCGCGCGACCTTCCCCGCCGGCACGCTCACGGGCGCGCCCAAAGTGCGCGCGATGGAGATCATCGACGAACTGGAGCCCGTCAAGCGCGGCATCTACGGCGGCGCGGTCGGCTATCTGTCGTTCGCCGGCGACATGGATCTGGCGATCGCGATCCGCACCGGCGTGATCAAGGGCAACGTGCTGTACGCGCAGGCCGCCGCCGGCATCGTCGCCGATTCGATCCCCGAGATGGAGTGGCGCGAGACCGAGGCCAAGGCGAGGGCGGTGCTGCGCGCGGCCGAGCAGGTGGAGGATGGTTTCGATGTCGAGCTCTGAGCTGATCGACCTGCGCAGCGACACCGTCACGCGGCCCGGCGCAGGCATGCGCCGCGCGATGGCCGAAGCCGAGGTCGGCGACGATGTCTTCGGCGACGATCCGACCGTCAATCGACTGCAGGCGGTACTCGCCGAGCGGCTCGGCTACGAGGCGGGGCTGTTCATGCCGAGCGGGACGCAGAGCAACCTGACCGCACTGATGACGCATTGCCAGCGCGGCGACGAATACATCGTCGGACAGGACGCGCACACGTACAAGTACGAGGGCGGGGGCGCGGCGGTGCTCGGCTCGATCCAGCCGCAGCCGATCGAGAACGCCGCCGACGGGTCGCTGCCGCTCGCGAAGATCGCCGCCGCGATCAAGCCCGACGATCCGCACTTCGCGCGCACACGGCTGCTCGCGCTGGAGAACACGATCGGCGGCAAGGTCGTCGCCCTCGACTACTGCGCGCAGGCGACCGCGCTCGCGCACGCGCGCGGGCTCGCCACGCATCTGGACGGCGCGCGCTACTTCAACGCCGCGGTGGCACTCGGCGGCGACGAGCGCCGCGTCGCCGCGGGGTTCGACTCGGTGTCGATCTGCCTGTCCAAAGGTCTCGGCGCGCCGGTCGGTTCCGTGCTGCTCGGCACGCGCGATTTCATCGAGCGCGCCAAGCGCCCGCGCAAGATGCTCGGCGGCGGAATGCGCCAGGCGGGTGTGCTCGCAGCGGCGGGCCTGTATGCGCTCGAGCACAACGTCGCACGGCTGGCCGACGATCACGCCAACGCGCAGCGTCTGGCCGACGGCCTGCGTTCGATCGATGCGCTGAAGGTCGACGGCCCGTACACGAACATGGTGTTCGTCACCGTGCCCGCCGATCGCGTCGCAGCCCTCGGCGCGTTCCTGCGCGAGCGCGGCGTCCTGACGCTCGCCCGCTCGCCGACGCTGCGGCTGGTCACGCATCTGGACGTCGACGCCGCCGCCATCGATCGCGCGATCACAGCGGTCGGGGATTTCTTCGTTCGCGGTTGGAAGACCATATGAACCACCGAGACACCGAGAAAGCCCTCGACGATCTGACGCAGGAGGTCATCGGTGCCGCAATCGAGGTTCATCGGGTCTTGGGTCCAGGTCTGCTGGAGTCTTCGTACGAACGATGCCTCGCGCGGGAACTTTCGCTGCGCGGTGTGCAGTTCGAGGCGCAAGTCAATCTGCCCGTCGAGTACAAGGGCGTTCGTCTCGAAGCCGGATACCGAATGGACTTCGTCGTGGAGGGGTCGTTGCTATTGGAGCTGAAGGCCGTCGAGAAGGTCCTGCCCATTCACGAAGCGCAGGTCTTGACCTACCTGCGCCTTTCTGGCTTGCGCGTCGCACTCCTGCTGAACTTTGGCGAAAAGGTGCTCAAGGACGGACTGCGGCGCATCGTCCTCTGAAGCCGACTTTCCTCGGTGTGCTCGGTGTCTCGGTGGTGAATCCAGATGTTGCTGATGATCGACAACTACGACTCGTTCACTTACAACCTCGTGCAGTACTTCGGCGAGCTCGGCGAGGACGTGCGGGTGTATCGCAACGACGAAATCACGGTCGACGCGATCGCTGCGCTGAAGCCCGACCGGATCTGCATTTCACCGGGACCGTGTTCACCGAAGGAGGCGGGGATTTCGCTCGAGGTGATCCGGCGCTTCGCGGGCGAGATTCCGATCCTCGGGGTGTGCCTGGGACACCAGGCCATCGGCGAGGCGTTCGGCGGGCGCGTCGTTCGCGCGAAGGTGCTGATGCACGGCAAGACCGCGCCGGTCGAACACACCGGCGCCGGTGTCTTTCGCGGGCTGCCGTCGCCGTTCACGGCGACGCGCTATCACTCGCTCGCCGTCGAACGCGAGTCGCTGCCCGATTGCCTCGAGATCACCGCGTGGGCCGACGACGACGAGATCATGGGGCTGCGGCACCGGACGCTCGCCGTCGAGGGCGTGCAGTTTCACCCCGAATCGATCGCGACCGAGCACGGTCACGCGCTGCTGAAGAATTTCCTCGAAGGGAGCCGGCGATGAAGCTCCGATACGCGCTTTCGCTCGCGGCGGCGCTCGCCGCATCCGTCGGCGCCGGTGCCGAAGAGCCCGGCGGCACGCTGGCCGAGTGCACCAAGCGGCATTCGGACGCGGCGCAGTGGGCGACCTGCATCCGGCTCGCGCAGCGGCAGGCCAGCGACGACATGCTCGATGCGTTCGCGACGACGCAGCAGCGTGTCCGCGCGCTCGGCGGTGTCGACGGCGAACTGGCGGCCGCGCTGACCGAGTCGCAGCGCGACTTCGAGCGCTATGTTCAGGGGCAGTGCACGTTCGTGCACGCGGTTTTCTCGCGCGCCGGCATCGGCGACCTGGCCGCGCTCGCGTGCGAGACCGATCTTCTGTTGCAGCGGACCGCGGTGCTGCGGTCCTTCGCGGACATCGGGACGAGGAAATAGAAGGAGGACAGACGCATGGCCATCACACCGACCGAGGCGCTCGTTCGCTGCATCGAGCACCGCGAGATCTTCCACGACGAAATGCTTTCGCTGTGGCGCAAGCTGATGAGCGGCGAACTGACTCCCGTGCAGATCGCAGCGGTGCTGATGGGCCTGCGCGTGAAGAAGGAGACGATTGGCGAGATCGCGGCGGCCGCGACGATCATGCGCGAGTTCGCGACGAAGGTCGACGTCGCCGACAGGACGCATCTCGTGGACCTGTGCGGCACCGGCGGCGACGCGGCGCATACGTTCAACATCTCGACGGCGGCGATGTTCGTGGTCGCCGCGGCGGGCGCGCGCGTGGCCAAGCACGGTGGCCGCGGCGTGTCGTCCGGCTCCGGCAGCGCCGACGTGCTCGAAGCGCTCGGCGCCAACATCAACCTGTCGCCGGACAAGGTCGCCGCGTGCCTCGCGGAGACCGGCATCGGCTTCATGTTCGCGCCGAACCATCACGCGGCGATGAAGCACGCCGCTCCCGTGCGCAAGGAACTCGGTGTGCGGACGATCTTCAACATCCTGGGCCCGTTGACGAACCCCGCCGGCGCGCCGCATCAGGTGATGGGCGTGTTCCATCCGGACCTGGTCGGGATCCAGGTGCGCGTGCTGCAGCAGTTGGGCAGCAAGCACGTGATGGTCGTCTACGGCAAGGACGGCATGGACGAGGTGTCGCTCGGCGCGGCGACGATGGTCGGCGAACTGAAGAATGGCGAGGTCCGCGAGTACGAGATCCATCCCGAAGACTTCGGCCTGGCGATGATCTCCAACCGCGGACTGAAGGTGGCCAACGCGACCGAAAGCCGCGCAATGGTCCTCGAGGCGCTGGAGAACACGCAGGGGACGCCGCGCGAGATCGTCACGCTGAACGCCGCAGTTGCGCTGTACGCCGCCGATGTCGCAGGCTCGATCGACGACGGCATCCGTATGGCACGCGAAGCGATCGCCAGCGGCGCGGCGAAACGCAAGCTCGATCATTTCGTCGAGACCACGCGCAAGCTCGCCGGATAGGAGAAACCGATGATCGGTGTCATCTTCGAGGTCTGGCCGGCGCCGGGGCGGCGGGACGAGTATCTGGACATCGCGGCGCGGTTGAAGGCGGATCTGGAGCGGTTCGACGGCTTCGTGTCGATCGAGCGCTTTCAGAGCCTGACCGACCCGAACAAGCTGCTGTCGCTGCAGTTCTGGCGCGACGAAGCGTCGCTCGCACGGTGGCGCAACCACGAGCCGCACCGCGCGGCGCAGCGGCACGGGCGCGCCGGGGTGTTCGACGACTATCGCCTGCGAGTCGTTTCGGTGCTGCGCGACTACGGCGCGTTCGACCGGCGCGAGCAGGCACCGGCGGATTCGCGCGCGGCGCACGACGCGGGGCGGCGGCCGTGAGCGACATCCTGCGCAAGATCCTCGCCGTCAAGCGCGAGGAGATCGCGCGCGCGAGAGCGCGCGAGCCATACGCGAAACTGCTCGCGCGCGCCGAGGCGCGGCGCGACGTGCGCGACTTCGAAGGTGCGCTGCGGGCGAGGATCGCCGCCGGGCTGCCCGCGGTGATCGCCGAAGTGAAGAAGGCCTCGCCGTCGAAGGGCGTGCTGCGCGAGGACTTCGACCCCGCCGCGATTGGCGCGAGTTACGCGAAGCACGGCGCGGCGTGCCTGTCGGTGCTGACCGACTCGCGGTTTTTCCAGGGCGCGCCCGAGCATCTCGACGCGGCGCGGCGATCGAGCGGCCTGCCGGTGCTGCGCAAGGACTTCATCGTCGACGAGTATCAGGTCGCCGAAGCGCGCGCGTTGGGCGCGGACTGCATCCTGCTGATCGTCGCAGCGCTGGACCCGCACCGGCTGCGCGACCTCGAAGCCGCGGCGCAGTCGCTCGGCATGGCGGTGCTCGTCGAGGTGCACGACGCAGCCGAACTCGAGACGGCGCTGAAGCTCGACACCCCGCTCATCGGCATCAACAACCGCGATCTGCGGACGTTCGAGGTTTCGCTGCGAACGACGCTGGACCTGCTTCCGCGGATCGGAAGCGGCCGGCTCGTGATCACCGAAAGCGGGATCCTGCACGCCGCCGACGTGGCGACGATGCGTGCCGCCGGCGTACACGCCTTCCTGGTCGGCGAGGCCTTTATGCGCGCGCCCGATCCGGGCGTCGAACTGGCGCGGCTGTTCGGGTGAGTGTGAATTGAAAGGTTGATTGCACCACCGAGACACAGAGAGCACCGAGAAAAAAACTTCGGGCTTTTCCTTTGCGCTTCCGTGCCTCCGTGGTGAGATCGATGCCGCCGCGCGGGCGCGGTCTCGACCACAGAGGCACAGAAAAAGCCTTTCTCGGTGCTCTCGGTGCCTCGGTGGTGAACACCTACCCCCTTGCCACGCTCGGCAGCAGACTCGCCGCGGCGAAGGTGACGACCGCGATGCCGGCCATCGCGAGCAGCAGGAACTCGAAGCCCGAGGCCTTGACCACCGGGCCGAGCAGGTACACCGCGAGCGAGCTGATGCCGAACGAGATCGCGAGCCGCGCGCCCGCCACGCGCGAGCGGATCCGGTCGTCGACGAAGCGCACGATCAGCGCGTCGATGAACGGGATCGCCCCGAACACCGCCGCCATGATGATCGTGCACAGCGCGAAGAACAGCCATCCATGCGCCTGCGCGGCCGCGGTCATCGACGCCACCTGCACCGCGAGGATCGCGAGCAGCAGGCGTTTCATCGGCACGCGGTCGAGCAGATGGCCGACGACCAGTTGCGCGAGCGACGCGATCGCGTAGACGAGCGCGAGCAGAACGCCGAGCGCGAACGGATCGGTCGCGACCGCCGCCATCCGTTCGCGCAGCAACTCGGCGTTTCCGTTCGTCGTGAAGTTGAAGATCAGCGAGCCGGTCGTCGCGGTCACCGTGATCACCGCGAACACGCGCGCGAGCAGTCCGCGCGGAAGCGCGGCCTTCGATGGCTTGCGCTGCGTCGGCGGCAGCTCCTCGCGCGGGGCGAAGCGCGCGAACAGCACGCCGCAGGCGATCGACAGCAGCCCGGGAACGATGAAGGCCACGCGCCAGCCGAAGTACTTGACCAGCGCGCCCGTGACGAGCGCCGCGAGCGCGATGCCGAGGTTCCCCGCCAGGCCGTTGATGCCGATCGTCCGCCCCGGCCGCGCGGCATCGCGCACCAGCATCGGGATGCCGACCGGGTGGTAGATCGCGGAGAACACGCCCATGACCGTCAGCGCGATCGCGATCTGCCAGGGACCCGACGACGCCGCGACGGCCAGCAGCGAGGCGCCCAAGCCGAAGAAGAACGCCAGCATCATCGGCCGCCGTCCCCACGAGTCGCCGAGCTTGCCCGCGGGCAGCGAGCCGATGCCGAACGCGAAGAACGCGCCGGTCGCGTACGGCATCAGATCCTCCCAGCGCGCGAACCCGAAGTCGGCAGCGATCGTGCTGACCGCGGTCGCGAAGATCAGCAGCACCCAGTGGTCGATCGCGTGCGCGACGTTCAGCAGCAGCGACCATGCGGCGCGGCGCGTATCGGCGGTTGCTGCGGCGTTGCCAGGCGCGGCGATGCTCATGGGCGCGTGTCGACGAAGGGCCAGGCCGCAGTGTAGATGAGCGTGTCGGCGGCGCGTCCGGCGTGCGAAGCTTGCGCCTGCGTCGCCGCGCAACGACACGGCGCAATCCCCGCCCAGACCCCAGCGCCCGCTGCGATTCCGGCCATCCATGTCCGCGACACTGCGCCTTCCGCTCAGCGACCACGTCGATGCGCTCCCCGCCGACTGGCGGCCGCTCGTGCGGGACTTCCTCGCATCCAGCGCGGGGCGGTCGCTGCAGGCGTTCCTCGCCGAGCGCGTCGCCGCCGGTGCGACGATCTATCCGCCGCGTCCGTTACGCGCGCTGGAACTGACGCCGCTGCACGACGTGCGTGTCGCGATCGTGGGCCAGGATCCTTACCACGGCCCCGGCCAGGCCCACGGTCTCGCGTTCTCCGTGCCCGATGGCGTGCGCCCGCCGCCGAGCCTGCGCAACATCTTTCTCGAGCTGAAGAACGATCTCGGCTGCCCGATCCCGAACAGCGGCAACCTCGAGCGCTGGGCGCGCCAGGGCGTGTTGCTGCTCAATGCCGTCTTCACGGTCGAAGAAGGTCGACCCGGATCGCACGCCAACCGCGGCTGGGAGCGCCTGAGCGAATCCGTGATCGCGCGGCTCGCCGCCGACGAGCGACCGAAAGCGTTTCTGCTGTGGGGTGCGTTCGCGCAGGCGCAGCGCGCGCTGATCGAGGCGAGCGGTGCGCGGCATCTCGTGCTCGCCGCCAACCACCCGTCGCCGCTGTCTGCGCGCCGGCCGCCGCTGCCGTTTCTCGGCTGCAGGCACTTTTCGAAGGCGAACGCGTTCCTCGAGCACTGCGGCCGCGGCCGTATCGACTGGTGCGGCGGCTCGCCGTCGTGAGCGCAGCCCGCGACCGATCGCCCGTCAGGGCGACGACAGCGAATCGAGCTGGCGCGTCAGATCCTCGATCGATCTCGCAGGCAGGTCGCACGCGCCGCGACGGCACAGGTACGCCTCGCCGCCTTTTCGCCCCGCGAGCACGGGCAGTGCTTCAGGCGCGCCGATCGCGAACGTGACGAGCGGGGCGAACGCGGACTGCGCGGCGGCGATCATGTTCTGCGCGCCCGGCGCGACGGGAAGCGCGAGCTCGGCGCCGCGTTCGACGAGAAGCTGCGCGTGCAGCAGCGCGGGTGCCGCTTCGGCGTGCGCGATCAGTCCCGCGTAACGGTCGATCGAACGCTGCGCGAGCTCGGCCCAGTCGCCGCGCTCGTACACGCCGGACAGCCGCAGCAGCAGCTCGCACGCGGCGGCCGTTGCGCTCGGCACGGCGCCATCGAACGGATCGCGCGCGCGCAGCGGCAGTGCACCCGGCTCGCTGTCGTAGAAGCCTTCGTCCGGATCGAGGAACCGCTCGACCATTCCTTCCGCCAGTTGGCGCGCGGCATCGAGCCACTGCAGCTCGCCGCTCGCGGCGTGCAATTCGACCAGTCCCAGCCCGACCTGCGCGTAGTCCGCGAGATAGCTTTCGGTCCGAAGCTGCCCCGCGCGCCACGCATGGCATAGCCGCCCGTCGCGCGTCATGACGCCGAGGAGAAAGCGCGCCAGAGCGCGCGCAGTATCGACGAGGTCGGGCCGCGCGAGCAGGCGGCCGGCCTCGGCGAACGCGCGCAGCGCCATGCCGTTCCAGTCGGCGAGCACCTTGTCGTCGGTCAGCGGATGCACGCGCCGCGCGCGCGCGTCGTACAGCCGATCGCGCACCGAGCGCTCCCAGCGGGCGAAGTCTTCGGCCGAAAGCGCGAGCGAAGCGCGCACGGATTCGGGATCGCGCCGCTCGAGCACGTTGACGCCATCCTCCCAGTTGCCCTGCGGCACGACGCCGTACAGGCGCGCGGCGGCATCGGCGTCCTCGCCGAGCACGGCGCCGAACTCGTCGGCGGTCCACACGTAGAACTTTCCTTCGACGCCCTCGGAGTCGGCATCCTGTGCCGAGCTGAACGCGGCCGGCGCGTCGCGCGGGTGCATTTCGCGTGCGAGCCACGCGAGCGTGTCCTCGGCGACGAAGCGCAGCCGCTCGTCGCCGGTGAGCCGGTAGGCGCCCGCATAAACGCGCACGAGCTGCGCGTTGTCGTACAGCATCTTCTCGAAGTGCGGGACGTGCCAGCGTGCGTCGGTCGAATAGCGCGCGAAGCCGCCGCCGACGTGGTCGTAGACGCCGCCGGCGGCCATCCGCGCGATCGTTCCGACCAGCATCGTTCGCGCGCGTTCGTCGCCGCACGCGGCGAGCGCGAGCAGGTACTGCAGCAGCGGCGCCTGCGGGAACTTGGGCGCTTCGCCGAAACCGCCGTGCGCTGCATCGAAGCGGCGCTCGAGCTGAGCGACCGCCCGCGCGTGCAGATCGTCGCCGAGCGCTTGCCGCGGCGGTGCGGCGCCTTCGCGCAAGTGGTCGAGCAGCGCTTGCGCCTGTGCTTCGATCTCGGCGCGCCGCGCGGTCCACGCCTCGCTCACGGCGCGCAGCAGGTCGGCGAAAGCGGGCATGCCGAAGCGCGGTTGCGGCGGAAAGTAGGTGCCGCCGTAAAACGGCTTCAGATCCGGCGTCAGGAACATGTTCATCGGCCAGCCGCCGTGCCGCGCCATCGCCTGCAGCGCGCTCATGTAGACGTGATCGACGTCCGGCATCTCCTCGCGGTCGACCTTGACCGGGACGAAGCCTTCGTTCAGAAGCTGCGCGACCGCCTCGTCCTCGAAGCTCTCGCGCTCCATCACGTGGCACCAATGGCAGGTCGCGTAACCGACCGACAGGAAGATCGGTTTGTCCTCGGCGCGCGCCTTGGCGAACGCTTCGTCTCCCCACGGGTACCAGTCGACCGGGTTGTGCGCGTGCTGCAGCAGGTACGGGCTCGTCTCGCGCGCGAGGCGATTGGTGAAACGGTGCGAGTCGGACATGCGCGCTCCTGGACTGCGCGCATCATCGCACCGTGTCGAGGCATCCGGATGAACCCCCTTTCGGCCAAGGGGGCGGGCCGTTGGACGAGAGCGTGCGAGCCCGGGACCGATCGAGTCAGCCGCCCAGCCACTTCTTTCTTGCGCGCTGTGCCGCGGCGCTTGCCTTCGGTTCGACAGTCAATGTGAACTTCGGCGGTGGCCGCGTGGCGAGCGTCACATCGAAGCGCATCAATTCGTCGCGCCGGAAGGCGAGCACCTCGACCGTGTCGCCCGGGTGATAGCGCGCGAGCAGCGTATCGACGTTCGAGGGTTTCGCTCGCAGCCCGCCGAGCGCGACCAGCGTGTCGCCCGCCGACAGGCCGGCGGACTGCGCGGGCGACGCGTCGAACACGTTCGCGACGCGGCAGTCGCCGTCGGCGTTCGTCGTCTTGACGCCCAGCAGCGCGAAGTGCGGCGGATCGACAGCGGCGCCCTTGTCGACGCGCACGCCGAAAGGCGCCAGCAGCACCTCGAAGTCCGGGTCGCGCGTGCCTTCGGTCCATTCGCGGAAGTGCCGCGCGAGCTTGAGCCCCGTCGCCTCCTCCGCCGCTTGCGCGATCTCGTCCTCGGCGACGCCGGTGTACGCGGCGCCGGCTTTGCGGTACCGCTTCCACAGCAGCCGCATCACGTCGTCGAGCGAGCGATCGCCCGCGGCTTCGTGGCGGATCGTCAGGTCGAGCGCGGCGGCGACGAGCGCGCCTTTCTGGTAGTAGCTCACCACGCTGTTGGGCGCGTTTTCGTCCTGCCGGTAGTACTTGATCCATGCATCGAACGAGCTCTCGGCGAGCGTCTGCTTCAACCGGCTCGTTCGCTGCATCACGGTCGTCATGGTCCTGGCGAGCGCGTCCAGATACTGCGTTTCGGTGATCAGCCCCGCGCGGGCGACGAGCAGGTCGTCGTAGTACGACGTGAAACCCTCGACCGCCCACAGCAGCCGCGTGTAGTTCTCCCGCGTCAGGTCGTAAGGCACGAACGCGGCCGGGCGGATCCGCTTGGCGTTCCATGCATGGAAATACTCGTGACTCGCCAGCCCGAGGAAGCTGCGGTAGCCCTCGGTCGAGTCCTTCATCCCGGCGTATGGCAGATCGTCGCGCTTGCAGACGAGCGCGGTCGAGTTGCGATGCTCGAGGCCGCCGTGGCCTTCGCCGAGCGCCGTGGTCAGGAACGTGTAGCGCGTGAACGGTGCCTCTTTGGTGCGCGGCTCGAACAGCGCGACGTGCTGCGCGCACAGCCTGGCGAGATCGGCGGTGAGCCGCTTGACGTCGAGCTTCGGCACGCGGCCGGTGATCGCGATCTCGTGCGGCACGTCGAACACGTCGAACGCGCCGCGCACGAACGTCCCCATCTCGACCGGACAGTCGATCAGCTCGTCGTAGCCGGCGGCGATGTAGGTGCCGAAGTCGCCGTGGCGCGTTCCGCGCGCGGGCGTGAGCCCGGTGGCGACCTTCCACTCCGCGTAGCGCCTGCCCGCCGGCGGCAGCAGATCGACGAGGCAGTTGTCGTGCTCGTACCCGAGCGGAAGCAGAAAGACGCTGGTGCCGTTGAAAAACGCGTGCGTTTCGTCCAGGTGCGCGCCGCGCACCGACAGGTCCCAGGCGTAGACCTCGTACGCGACCGTCAGCGGGCCCCGCGCCGGCGCGACGCGCCAGGTGTGCTTGTCGACCTTCTCGATGTCGAGCTTGTCGTCGCCTGCGAGCGCGGTGACCCGCACGACGTTGCGCGCGAACTCGCGGATCATGTAGCTGCCCGGAATCCAGGCCGGCAGCATGAAGCGCTGCCCCGCGGGGTCGGGGCGTTCGACGGTGACGGTAACGTGAAAGAGGTGCGCGGCCGGGTTCGCCGGCCGGATTGCGTAGTGAAGGGTCATCGCGCGGCCACCAACGGGGTGGCCGCGAGTTTAAGGGCGCGGGCGGTTCGAACGGAGCAAGGCGCCGGGATCGCTGCTCAGGTGGTCAGGTACGCCTCGACCGCCGCGTGGCGCGCGACCGTGTCCTCGTTGAACACGCTGGCGCGCAGGTACGGACCCATGACCGGTACGCGCAGGATATGCGTCAGATCGACACCGCCGATATGGGGCAGGCCGCCGGTGCTGGTCAGGTCGCTGGTCTCGACGCGGATGAGCCGGTGCGAGCCGGCGCCCGGATCGTAGAAGGTGTCGAAATTGAAGAAGTACCGCGCTTCGCCGACGACGCCGACGCCGTAGACGAACGGGTGCAGCGAGAAGCTGATCTCCAGCGTGAAGCCGCGTTGGTTGGTGCTCGTCAGCGCGTCCGAGATCACGTAGGCATTGACCCAGCGGTAGCCGTCGACGTTGATCATCTGGTAGCCGATGCCCGTGTGCCCCTGGATCTGGGTCCGCGGCAGCAGCGTCATCGTCTTCGTGCACGGGCGGTCGCAGCCGCGCAGGAAGCGCGGTGCTTTGGCGAGCGCAGCGACGGTGCGTTTGTCCGGCTCCAGCACGTGGTAGGTCCAGTCGGGTCGCGCCGGGTGAACGGCCTGGGTCAGCTTGACCGCGGGTGCAGCGGGTTTCTTCGCCATCTGGGCTCTCCTGTTCAACGCGCGGCGGCACGCGCCGCCGCGCTGGTCCCAGCCTAGGCGGGGAGCGCCTCGATGCAAGGTGAATCTTCGGCGGGTCCCGCGACGCCGATCAGTGCCGGAGGACCTCGAGCACGTCGGAGTGGAACTCGCGCCGGTACAGCACGAACACGATCCCGGCGGTGCCGAGTGCGAAGGCGAGCGACGACACGAACCACAACAGCGCCGCGAAGGCCATGTAGTACGCGCGCAACCCGTCGTTGAACGTCTCCGCTGCGAGACCGACGATGCGGCCCGCGCGCTCGGCGAAGTCCTCGCGCCTGGCTTCGCCGCGCGCGAAGACCGCGTGGTCCGGCATCGACGCGATCAGCAGCGCGCCAAACGTGTACTGGCGCATCGACCAGGTGAAGCGGAAGAACGCGTAGACGAAGATGCCGGTGAGCAGCAGCAGCTTGAGCTCGACCACGATCAGCGGCGTGCGGGCGGCGAACGGGATCTCGCGGACCAGCTCGGTCGCGCGCTCGGAGGTGCCGATCACCGCGAGCAGACCGCCGATGATCAGGATCGTCGTCGACGCGAAGAACGACGGGCTGGTCGACAGGTTCTGCACGACGACACCGTCGACGACACGGTTCTCGCGGTGGGTGGTCTGCAGCATCCACAACCGCCGATAGCGGTTGGTCGTCGCGAGCAGCGATCCCACCGTCTCGGCGCGGCGCTTGGCCCACCACGCGTAACCGATCCACGCGGCGAAGAACCACGCCAGCGCCAACCAGTCCGGCAGCGGCAGCAGCCGCAAAAGTTCGAAGAGTCTCATCGCGGCTGCGATGATCCACCCGGGCGGGCGCGCGGACAAGCGCGCAGCGCCTGCTGCGGGCGCCCGCTTGCTACGATCGCTGCATGTCGAGATCGGACCGCGGGCTGCTCGCGATGAACGCGCAGCGCATCTACGGCGCAGTGGTCGCCGTCGTCGTTGCGTTGCTCGCCGCGGCGCTTTACTTCCAGCACGTCGAAGGGCTCGAGCCGTGCCCGCTGTGCATCCTGCAGCGCTATGCGTTCGTCGCGGTCGGCGCTGCTGCGCTTCTCGCGGCGCTGGCGGGCGGCAGGCGATGGGGCATCGTGGCCGGCGCGGCGGCGCTCGCCGCTGCACTCGCGGGTGCCGGCACCGCCGCGCGGCACGTCTGGATCCAGCTTCACCCGGAAAGCCTCGCGTGCGGGCCGGGGCTCGCGACGATGATCGAGAATTTTCCGCTGTACGAAGTGCTGCCGAAGGTCTTTCGCGGCAGCGGCGATTGCGGCGCCGTCGACTGGAGCTTCCTGGGGCTCAGCATGCCCGCGTGGGCGCTCGTCTGGTTCGCGCTGCTTGCGCTCGCGCTCGGCGCTGCGCTCGCCCGGCGCTGAGCCTTACGGCAGGCCGAGTTCCTCGCGGATCGCCGCCGACATCTTCGCGGCGAGCTTGGCGTAGCCGCGCCGGCTCGGGTGAATCTCGTTGTCCCACTCGCCCGAAGCGCCGGTGGCGCCGAGCGCGGCGCGCTGGATCGTTCCCAACGTATTGACGACGTGGAAGTCGACCAGATCGAGCCCGCGCAGCAGCCGTGCCATGTGTTCGATCAGATAGTCGGAGATCGGCACCCACAGGTGCTGCGGAACGCCCGCGTCGACGAGCTTCGGGTACATCCACGCCGTGCCGACCGGCACGCCGAGGATGCGCGCCGGCGCGTCGTTGGGCGTCGGATAGTCGTAGGTGTGCGTGAAGATCGGCGCATCGCGGTTCGGCCCGCCGTCTTCGCGGATGAAACGGACGATGCCCGTCAGGCTGTCGGTGAGGTAGGCGTCGAATCGCGCAAGCGCGTCGGCATCGATCAGCGCGGCCGGGTCGGCGGGATCGGCGACCGCGTAGTCGACGCCGCGCCTGAGCAGATGCGGAAACGCGGCGATCAGATCGTTGCCGCCGGCCGACAGCAGGATGCCCTGATACGGGTACGCGTTCCGATCGGCCACTTGTAAGGCAAGCTCGGAAGCCCACAGGTCGATGCGCCGGCCGCCGCTGGCAGGCAGCGCCTTGCGCATGTCGTCGGCGGTGTCTCCGGGATAGGCGAGGTTGACGACGGCGCCGAAGGTCTCGAACTCGAGCGGATCGAGCATGTTGTACGCGGGGACCGCGCCCAGCGTGAACCACGAATCGCCTTCGGCGAGCAGCGCGGGGTAGTAGTCGTTGAGGAAGACCTCGTAGCGGTCGAGCTCGTGCGGCTTGATGACGCGGACCTTCGGCATGCTCGTTCTCCTTCGGTGAAGCGGTTGCCGATCGGGTACCCGCGCAGTGCCCGGGCGGGTCAAGGATAAGCCCGTAGCACCGGCACCGCTCGGCTGACGAGACCGTCAGGACAGCGTCAGGTCCGACGGCGAATCGATGTCGAGCAGCGCACCGGGATCGTCGACTTCGACGCGAAACGGCGGATGTTCGGCGAGTACGCCACGTGCGCCGGAATCGCCGGTCGATCGTGCGAGTTCATCGAAGCATGCGCGCGAAAAGCCGACCGGATGACCGCGGCGACCGCCGACGAAAGGCGCCACCGCCGCGTGCCCCGCGCGCAGCGCCCGAGCGACCGCTGCGACCGTGGCCGGGGCGATCGCCGGCATGTCGGCCAGCGCGATCAGCCAGCCGTCGGCATCGCTCGCTGCGCGAACACCACAGGCGAGCGACGCGCCCATGCCTTCGCCCGCGCGCTCGCAGACGACGAGCCGGCAGCCGGCATCTTCGAGCGCGGCGTGCAACGATCGTTGCGAGTCGCCATCGATCGGCCGCACGACGGCGACGACTTCGTCGACCGCGGCACGCAGGTTCAGCGCCGCGGCGACCGCGAGCGGTCGCCCGGCATGCGCGCCCGCGGGCGCGGGCTCGAGCAGCTTGAGCCGCGCCCCGGTGGGGTCGAAGCGCGCTCCGACCCCCGCGGCGAGGAGGATGCCGACGAGGGTCTTCACGGTGCGCCGTGCAGCGCCGCGTTCATCGAATCACGCGCTTCGCCGCAGCCGAGCGGCCACCCACACGACCACACCGGCCAGCATCACGTAGATCGCGATCTGGATCGCCCGGTTCTGCAGCGTGAACTCGAGGCTCTTGTAGAGCAGGAACGCGCAGGTCGCGACGAATACGATCGGCAGCACCGGATACATCGGCACGCGAAACGGCCGCGCGACGTGCGAGTAGCGAAAGCGCAGCACGAACAGCGCGATGCCGGTGAGCAGGAAGAAGAACCAGAACACCGGCGCGGTGAAATCGACCATGAACTTCACGCCGCTCTGGTTGACCGCGGCGAATGCGACCAACGCGAGCGACAACACGCCGGTGACGACGAACGCGACGACCGGCGCGTCGCGCCCGCCGTGCCAGCGCCCCATGAAGGCGAAAAGCGGCCAGTCGCGGCCGACCGAGTAGTTCGTGCGTGCGGCGACCAGCATCGTCGCGTTGATCGAGGTCAGCGCCGCGAGCGCGACCAGCGCGCCGATCAGCTTTTCGCCGAAGGTGCCCATCGCCTTCTGCGCGACGTCGGCGGCGACCTGCTTGCTGGCTTTGAGGCCCTCGAAGCCCAGGCCGACCAGCAGCGCGGCGACGAACAGCACGTAAACGACCGTCACGAGACCGAGCGCCAGCACCAGCGCCTTGACGATCGCCCGGTTTCCGCCGCGCACTTCGGCCGAGATGTAGGCGGCCTCGTTCCAGCCGCCGAAGGTGAACAGCACGAACAGCAGCGCGGTGCCGAACAGCGCCGGCACGCCGCCCGACGCCGCGGGCGGCGGCGCCGCAACCGGCGCAGGGTTGGCAAAACCGGACACGACCACGAGCAGGATGCCGAGCACGAGCAGCACGGCCATGGCGTTCTGCGTGCGCGCCGACTCGCGCAGCCCGGCGATGTTGACGGCGGTCAGCGCGACGACGACCAGCCCCGCGTAGATCGCCGACGAATGCGCGCCGAGCGAAACGACGCGCGAGGCATAGTCGCCGAAAACGAATGCCAGCAGCGCGATCGACCCGCTGGTGATCACCGTCACGCGCGCCCACGCGAAGAAGAACGACAGGTCCTTGCCGTAGGCGCGCGTCAGGAAGTGGTAGTCGCCGCCGGCGTTTGGAAAGGCGGTCGCCAGCTCCGCGTAGCACAGCGCGCCGATCAACGCGAGCGCTGCGCCTGCGAGCCAGGCGCCGAACATCCATTCGACCGAGCCGGTCATGCCGGCCACGAGCGGCGGAAACGAGAAGATGCCGCCGCCGATGATGATGCCGGTGATGATCATCACGGCGTCGAACACGGACAGCGCGGGGCGCGGCGCGGCAACGGCGGGTGCCGTGGCGGCGGGCGCGGCGGAACCGGTGGTGGCGCTCATGGGCAGGCTCCGATGCAAAAAGCCCCGCGATCGCGGGGCTCGTGGGCGAAGACGAACCGGCGGCGAAGGCTCAACGCCGCGTGCCGCTGACCTTGACGTCGCCGCCGCCGGCGGCGCGCAGCGCGCCGTTGATCTCGTTGCCGCGGACCGTGCCCGTCAACGTGCGCGTGACCCCCTTGTCGTCGTTGAACGCGAAGCGGATCTCGTCGCCGCGCAGCGTGGCGCCGACGAGCGGCTGTTTTCGGCCACCGACGGTCACGTCGCCGCTGATCTTCTGGTACTTCTGCGTCAGCGCGACGGTGAATTGCTGGCCGGTCGCGTCGCGGAAATTCCACTGGCCCTCGATCTTCGCAGGGACGATCCACAGGTACGCAGTGCGGTAGTCGATCTCGGCGGTCTCGTCGGCTTCCCAGTCGCCCATCGTGAACTGGTGCGAAGTGACGCGCGTGCCGGGCCGCATGTTGAGGATCGTCGGCCGAAGCTTCAGGTTCAGCTCGGGCAGCAGGTACATCGTGACCACCGTGGCCCGGCTGAAATCCTCCTTGAAGATGTCGCCGTGGATGATCTTGACCTTGCCGGCCACCCCCTCGGCCTCGACGTAGCACTGCGCGAGCTTGACCATGTCCGGGTTGTACTCGATGCCGACCGCGGTCGCGCCGAGCTTGCCCGCGGCGATCGCGATCTTGCCGTCGCCTGCGCCGAGGTCGTAGACGATGTCCTTTGGCGTGACCTTGGCCATCGCGAGCATGCGCTGAACCAGCTCGTCGGGCGTCGGCACCCAGACAACATCCTTGCCGGGCTGGCCGACCGACGGCTTGTAGATGCGATCGCACTCGCTGCGATCCTTGGCGAAGGCCGACCCGGCCGCGACGAGCAGGCCGGCGACGGCAATGGTGGCGGTGCGTAGCAGCAGGCGTGGTCTCATTCTTTCGACTCCGTTCGGTGACTCGTTCGAAAGCGCAGCGGGGCGCAGCGAGGGGCGGTGCGCGGCGATTCTGCCGCAAGTCTTCCGGGCCGTGGTCTGCACGGCGCAAACCGCATTCGCGGGATCATGCAGACGCGAGGTCGAACGGCAGCCTGCGCAGCCGTTTGCCCGTGAGCTGGAACACTGCGTTGGCCACGGCCGGCGCGATCGGCGGCGTGCCGGGTTCGCCGACCCCCGTCGGCGGCGCGTGGCTGGGAACGATGTGCACGCCGATCTCGGGCATCTCGTCGATTCGCAGCACCGGGTACTCGTGGAAGTTGGTCTGCTCGACCGCGCCGTTTTTCAGCGTGATCTTCCCGTACAGCGCGGCCGACAGCCCGTAGACCATCGCCGACTGCACCTGCGCTTCGACGCCGAGCGGATTGACCGCGGTGCCGCAGTCGATCGCGGAGGTCACTCGATGCACGCGGATCGCGTTGTTCTCGACCGACACCTCCGCGACGTGCGCGCACACCGAGCCGAAGCTCTCGTGGACCGCGACGCCGCGCGCGCGCCCTTTGGCGAGCGGTCTGCCCCAGCCGGACTTGTCGCGAACGAGATTCAGGACGGCGCGGTGCCGCGCGTGCTTGGCGTCGAGCAGCGAAAGGCGGTAGGCGATCGGGTCCTGCTTCGCGGCCGCGGCGAGTTCGTCGATCAGCGTCTCCATCACGAACGCCGTGTGCGTGTGACCGACCGAGCGCCACCACAGCACCGGCACGTTGACGTCGGGATGGTGCACGGAAACGCGCATGTTCGGCAGCCTGTACGGCGTGTCAACCACGCCCTCGGTCATCGTGTGATCGACGCCGTCCTTGATCAGGAACTTCTCGAACGCGGTGCCCTTGACGATCGACTGTCCGACGATCGTGTGCTGCCACGCGAGCGGGCGTCCCTTGCCGTCGAGACCGATCGCGACGCGGTGCACGTGCAGCGGCCGGTAATAGCCGCCGCGCATGTCGTCCTCGCGCGACCAGATCACCTTGACCGGTGCATCGACACCCGCCTTTTTCATTCCCTTGGCGACCTGCACGGCTTCGACCAGGTAGTCGGACACCGGATTCGCGCGCCGGCCGAAGCCGCCGCCGGCGAAAGTGGTCACGAGGTTCACCTGCTCGGGCTGCAATCCGGCGGCCTGCGCGATGCGGATCTGGTCGACGGTCTGGAACTGCGAACCGCACCAGACATCGCAGCGGTCGGCCTTCAAGTCGATCACCGCGTTCAGCGGCTCCATCGCCGCATGAGCGAGGTACGGGAACTCGAACTCGGCCTCGATTCGTCGCGCGGCGGTGCCGATGGCGTCGGGCGCGCCGTCTGCGCGCGCGGGCAGCCCGGGTTGCGCGGCGAGTGCCTTGTACTGCGCGAGCTGATCGCTCGTCGTCGGGCCGGCCGGTAGATCCCATTCGATCTTCAGGCCGTCGCGCACCGTCTTGGCCGGCCAATAGCCGTCGGCGACGACCGCCACACCGCTGCCGCCGCGATCGACGGGAATCACGAACATCGCCTTGAAGCCCTTGACGGTGACTTTCGCCGGGTCGAGGTCCGCCTGCTTGACCTTGCCGCCGAACACGGGCGGCCGCGCGACGACCGCAACGAGCATGCCGGGCAGCGTCTTGTCGATCGCGAACTGCGCGTTGCCGTCGACCTTCTCGCGCGAGTCGATGCGCAGGGTCGGTCTGCCGATCAGCCGGAAGTCCTTCGGGTCGGCCTTGATGCCGATCTTCGCCGGCACTTCGAGCTTCATCGCGTCTTCGGCGAGCGCCCCGTAGCCGATTCGCCGCTTCTGGCCGCCGATTTCGATGACCACGCCGTCGCGCGTGTCGAGCCGCGCCTTGTCGACCTTCCAGCGCTGCGCCGCGGCGGTGAGCAGCATGTCGCGCGCGGCCGCGCCGATGACGCGAAACTGCTGCCAGCTCGATGTCACCGACTGCGAGCCGCCGGTCATCTGGATGCCGAAGCCCGGGTGCGCGTAGACCTGCGCGGCCGGCGCGTGCTGGGCGCGCACCTTTTTCCAGTCGCATTCGAGCTCTTCGGCGATCAGCATCGGCAACGACGTGAACACGCCCTGTCCGAACTCGAGCTTGTTCACGAGGATCGTCACGCTGTCGTCGGTCCCGATGCGAATGAATGCGGCCGGCGGATAGACGAATTTCTTGCCCGGTTCCTGCGCGTGCGCGATGCGGCCACCCAGCAGGCCGCCCGCCGGCAGGCCGATCGCGAGCATCAGCCCGCCGCCGGCAGCGCCGGTGGCTTTGAGGAAGTCGCGGCGCCCGAGCTTGATCGGCTGGGTCGTCGACAGTCGCTCGAACACGGCGGCGGCATCGGCTGCGAAGAGTTCTCTCATCGTCGCCTCCTCAACCGAGCGCTTTCGCGGCGTCCTTGACCGCGGCGCGGATGCGCGCGTAAGTGCCGCAGCGGCAAAGGTTGCCAGCGAGCGCTTCGTCGATGTCCTTGTCGGTCGGATTGCGCTTGGCCTTCAGCAGCGCGGTGGCCGCCATCACCTGGCCCGACTGGCAGTAGCCGCATTGCACGACATCGTTGCGCACCCAGGCATCCTGCACGACGCGCCCGACGCGGTCGGATGCCAACGCTTCGATCGTCACCACCTGGGCACCGGCGGCGGCGGACAGCGGCGTGCTGCAGCTACGCACGGGCTGACCGTTCAGGTGCACCGTGCACGCGCCGCAGACGGCAATGCCGCAACCGAACTTGGTGCCGGTCAGCCCGAGGTGCTCGCGCAGCACCCACAGCAGCGGCGTGGACGGATCGGCGTCGACCGATACGCCGCGCCCGTTGACGTTGAACTGGATCATCGGATCGGGGTTCGTGGAAGGGTTGGCCAGACGGCGCCGCGGGAGCGCCATCGCTCGAAGTGCCGCTACGTTAACAGCCCGGGGTCAGCGCGCCATGACCCGTTCTTGCGGCGGTTGGACGGGAACCGGCGCGCCTGTGCGAGTGTCGCGATCGACCTGCTCAGTCGCCGTCGACCACTGTGGCGAAGTCGGCGGGCATGACGATCTCGAGCAGTTCGAGGTCGTCCGAATGCCCCAGCTCCTTGTGGCGAATGCCGGGGGGCTGATGTACGCACGAGCCGGCCGTCAGCAGCACTTCGCCCGCGCCCTCGTACTCGAACCGGATCCAGCCTTTCAGCACGTAGACGAGCTGGAATTCGACTTCGTGACGATGGCGCCGATGTTCCGCCGCCACACCCGGCCGCGCGCGGATCACGTGCGCGACGACCTTGCCGTCCGTCGCGTCGCGGATGCCAAGGTCGCGGTACTCGAAGAACGGGCGCAGGCCGTCGCGCGTGAATGCGCTGTCGCGCGCATGGCTGACCGAGAACTTCATCGCGCGGCCTCAGCGGTTGACGTCGACGACGACTCGCCCGCGCACTTTGCCGGCGATCAGATCGCGCGCGACATCGAACGCTTCGGCGAGCGGCACGACGCGCGTCATCGCGTCGAGCTTGGCGCGGTCGAGCGACTGCGCAAGCAATTGCCACGCGGCTTCGCGCCGCGGCCGCGGCACCGTCACGCTGTTGATGCCGAGCAGCGAGACGCCGCGCAGGATGAACGGCGCGACTGTCGCCGGAAAATCCATGCCTTGCGCGAGCCCGCAGGCGGCCACGGCGCCCTCCGCGCGCGTCTGAGCGCACGCGTTGGCGAGCGTGTGGCTGCCGACCGAATCGACCACGGCGGCCCAGCGTTCCTTCTGCAGCGGCTTGCCGGGCGCGGACAATTCGGCGCGGTCGATCACGTCGGCGGCGCCCAGCGATTTCAGGTAGTCGGCTTCGGCGAGCTTGCCCGTCGACGCGACGACGCGATAGCCGCGCGCCGCCAGCAGCGCGACAGCGACCGAACCGACCCCGCCCGTGGCGCCGGTGACAAGCACGTCATCCTGATCGCGCGTCAGCCCGTGGCGCTCCAGCGCCATCACGCACAGTGCGGCTGTGAAGCCCGCGGTGCCGATCGCCATCGCCTGCTTGGTGCCGAACGGTGCCGGCGGCGCCACCAGCCAGTCACCCTTGAACTTCGCCTTCTGCGCGAGCCCGCCCCAGTGCGACTCGCCCACGCCCCAGCCGGTCAGTACGACCTTGTCGCCCGGCTTCCACAGCGGATGGCTGCTCGCGGTGACCGTCCCCGCGGCATCGATGCCGGCGACCATCGGCCACTTGCGGACGATCGGCGACTTGTCGGTCAGCGCCAGCGCGTCCTTGTAGTTGATCGTCGAGTATTCGACCGCGACGGTGACATCGGCGCCGGCCGTGGCGGCGTCGAGCGCCGCCTCGTCGAGCTCGGCGACACGCGCGTCGAATCGGTCGTTGTCCCGGGTCAGATAGATCGCTTTGAACATGGTTCGTCCTTTGCGTCAGAGAGTGGAAGCGAGCGCGATCGCCGTCGCGCCGCCGATCGGCATGTGCGGGCCAAAGTCCACGCGCCGTGCGTCCATGCGCGACCCGGTCGGCGCAGTCAGGGCAACGACGGAGATCAACCCGTCGCCGCCGGTCCGCGTGGCGATCTGTTGTTCGATGATCTGCGACATGTTGGCGCGGGTGCTTCGGCGTGGAAAGTCCTCGTGGCCTCATGCCGCCGTCCCGCGACGGCCGCCAGCCATGGAAATGCGCTCATCGGACCAGTGTAGCGAGCATCGCCGGCACGCCCGGGTCGGCGGGCTTGCTCAGTCCCGCCGCAGCGGTCGCGTGGCACAATGCCGCGCAGCCGGACGCCCGCATTTTCGTCATGGGCGCATGGCGCGCGGCAAGAAGACACGAGGACGTTCGTGGCATCGACCGTCATACCGCTGCGGCAGTCGGCCGTCGAAAAGTCGCTCAGGCAGGCGGCTTTCGACCACCTGCCCGTGCCCGTCGTGTGCATGAACGCCTCCGCGCAGGTGCTGGCCGCGAACGCTGCAGCGATCGACATGCTGGGCTTGGCCGCCGACGCCGTTGTCGGGCGGCATCTATCCGAGCTCGTCGCGTTTCGCCGCCATCGCGAGTCCGCCCGTCGCTGGGCCAAGCTTTGGGCGCGCTTGCAGGAGCGAAGCCGGCTTGCGCTGCGAGCGAAGTTGCCGCTCGTCGACGGTCGCGTTCTCGCGCTCGAACTCGACGCCGAACTGATGCGGTTCGAGCAGGAAAGCGTCGTCGCCATCGCGCTGCGCGACATCGCGGCGCAGCGGTACGCCGAGCGCGAGGAGCGCGCCGCCCGTGCGCGGCTTCAGGCGATGGCGCAGCCGGCCACCGACCTGGCGCTGCTGGTCGGCGCGGATCGGCGCGTGCTCTCCGCGAACGCGGCGACCGAGGTGGCGACGGGCGTCGCGTCAGCCGACCTTCTGGGGGTGCCGTTCGAGTACCTGCTCGACGAAGCATCAAGCGCCGACTTTCTGAGCGCGTTCGAGGCGATCCGCACCGGCCGTGCGGGCGGGGAGCGGCCTGGCCGCCTGTGGCGACTGCGCACACGCGGTGACGGTCGTGGCGGCCGATGGATCGAAGCGGTGCTCGTCGACCGGCTTCACGATCCGCTGGTCCGGGCCGTCGTTGTCTCGGCGCGCGACGTGACGGAGTTGCGCGAACTCGCAGCCCGCGCCGAACGCATCGAGCGCCGGCTGGTCGTCTTCGCCGAGAATGCGGCGGATCTGCTGATGGTGCTCGACGCCGGCGGCATCGTTCGCTACCAGTCGCCTGCGATCCGCGCCGCGCTTGGCATCGAGCCGGAATCGACGCTGGGTCAGCCGGGCGCCGCGCTCGCGATCGAGGAGGATCGGCCGGCGCTGCTCAAGGCGATCCAGGCCGCGTCGATCGATGTCGCCGGCAAACGCACGCACACGTGCCTGGTGCGCGCAACCGGTGCGAACGGCGCGGTGCACCGGCTTTGGGTGGGAATTCGCAACTGCACTTCGGAGCCGGCCCTGGGAGGGCTGCTGGTGACGGCGCGCGACGTTGGCCACGTGCTGTCGCAGCGCGCCGGCGAGGGGCCGCAGCAGGTGCGCCGGCTCGAGTTCCGCGAGCGCCTGCTGGAACTGGCGATCCATACGCGCGCCGACTTCGCGCAGTCGCTCGCCCGCGTGCTACGCACGACGGCCGAAACGCTGCGCGCCGACTCGGTGAGCTTCTGGCGGCACATGCGCAATCCGGACAGCCTGCTGTGCGAGGCGATGTTCGAGGGACGGCACGACCGGTTCGCGCGCGACTGGGTCGGCGTCGAGTTTCCGGCGACCCTGTTCCCCGAGTATTTCGCGCGTCTGCGCGACCGGCAGCCGCTCGTCGTGGCCGACGTCCGCAAATCAGCGCTGACCGCCGGCCTGGCGGGCGACCGGCGCTGGGGTGCCGTGCGCGCCTTGCTCGACGCTCCGGTGCTGCTGGACGGCGCGGTGCAGGGCGTGCTGTGCGTGCACCACGAGACGCCGCGTCACTGGGACGAGGACGAGGTCAACTTCGCGGCGACCGCGGCGCTGATGGTTTCGCTCGCGATGGAGGCGGCGCAACGACAGGAGGCGGAGAGCCGGATCGAGCAACTCGCTTGGTACGACTCGCTCACCGGTCTGCCGAATCGCAACCTGCTGCGCGAGACGATGCGCGACATGATCATGACGGCCGCGAACCGGCGCAGGCGCATCGCCGTCATGCTGATCGACCTCGATCGGTTCAAGGACGTCAACGACACGCTCGGACACCTGGTCGGCGACGCGTTGATCAAGTCGGCTGCGCAGGTGCTGCGCGAAACCGTCGGCGACGCCGGCGTGGTCGCCCGGCTCGGCGGCGACGAGTTCGTCGTGCTGATCAACGAGTTCGAGCACCGTCAGGAGGTCGCGCTGCTCGCGGCACGGATCGCGCAGGCCCTGCACCGGACCGATCTCGTTCCCAACGTCGACACGCAAGTGTCCGCTTCGATCGGCGTTGCGCTGTTCCCCGAGCACGGCCGCGAGATGAGCACGCTGCTGAAGAATGCCGATGCGGCGATGTATCAGGCCAAGCGCGACGGCCGCAACCAGTTCAGTTTCTTCAACCCGATCCGCGCCGAGCGCGCCGCGCGCGAAGTGCAGCTCGGCATCCAGCTCCTGAAGGCGGTACAGGGCGACAGTCCGCAGTTCGTCGTCGAATACCAGCCGCAGGTCCACATGGAAACCGGGCGCGTCGTCGGGCTCGAGGCGCTGATCCGCTGGCAGCATCCGGCCTTCGGCACGCTGACACCCGACCGTTTCATCGGCGTGGCCGAGGTGAGCGGGCTTTCCGAGCGGATCACGCGCTGGGTCATCAACGAGGTCTGTGCGCAGATCCGCCGCTGGCGCGAAGTGCACGCCGGTTTCGACATACCCGTCGCGATCAACGTCGCAGGACGCGAGATGGGGTCGGCTTCGCTGCCGATTCTCGTGCGCAGTGCGCTGGTCAAGCACGATGTCGAGCCGCGCATGATCACGCTCGAGATCACGGAACGCACGTTGGTCAAGGAGAGCGAGATCAACAACGACGTGATGAGCGAACTCGCATCGCTCGGCGTCGGCCTCGTACTCGACGACTTCGGCACGGGCTACTCGATGCTCGGCTACCTGAAACGCATGCCGATCCAGGCGTTGAAGATCGACCAGAGCTTCGTCGAAGGCATTCCCGCCGATGCCGACAGCTGCGCGATCGTCCATGCGATGCTCGCCGTGGCGCGCCACTTCAAGCTGAAAGTCATCGCCGAAGGCGTCGAGACGCTCGAGCAGGTCCAGTACATGCGCTCGATCGGCTGCGAGTACGCCCAAGGGTACTTCTACTCGCGGGCGCTGCCGGCGCAGACGATTCTCGAATACGTCGAGCGCGGCGCGCCGGAGGCCGACAAGGCGCCCGACATCGTTCCCTGAGCGATTCCGGCATCTACACGATCGATATCGAGGAGCCAGCATGAGTTACGAGAACATCGTCGTCGAAACGCGCGGCCGCGTCGGTCTCGTCACCTTGAATCGACCCAAGGCGCTCAACGCGCTGAACGACGCACTGATGGACGAACTCGGCGATGCGCTGACCCGGTTCGACAGCGACGATGCGATCGGCGCGATCGTGATTACCGGCAGCGATCGGGCGTTTGCAGCCGGCGCCGACATCGGTGCGATGCGCGAGTGGACGTACATGGACGTCTTCAAGAGCGACTACATCACACGCAACTGGGAGACGATCCGGCGGGTGCGCAAGCCGGTTATCGCGGCGGTCGCCGGTTACGCGCTCGGCGGCGGCTGCGAGCTCGCGATGATGTGCGACATCGTCATCGCCGCGGATAGCGCCAAGTTCGGGCAGCCCGAGATCAGGCTCGGGATCATCCCCGGCGCTGGGGGGACGCAGCGTCTGCCGCGGGCTGTCGGCAAGGCGAAGGCGATGGATTTGGTCCTTTCCGCGCGCATGATGGACGCTCAGGAAGCGGAGCGCGCGGGGCTCGTATCGCGCATCGTGCCCGCGGACCGCGTGCTCGATGAGGCGATCGGCGTTGGCGAGGCGATTGCCCAGTTCTCGCTGCCGGCTGTGATGATGGCGAAGGAAGCCGTCAACCGCGCCTACGAGACGCCGCTCGCCGAGGGGCTGCTCTTCGAACGACGGCTTTTCCACTCGCTTTTTGCCACCAGCGACCAGAAGGAAGGCATGGCAGCGTTCGTGGAGAAGCGCCAGCCGAAGTTCTCGCATCGCTGACGTCACCGGGCGCATCGTGGCGGATCAGGGACTTAGCCGCTTAGCGCGTCCGGAAAGGGCGTCCGCTTGACACGCGTTTTTCGGATCCCCATAATCTCGTTTCTCTGCTGCTGACGCGTGTGCGTCGCGCACCTTGGAGTGCAAAGCAGCGTGTTCTTTAACAACGAAACAGCCGATAAGTGTGGGCGCTTGATGAAAGGCGCAGCCGCGGTCGAGGGTCTCACGCCCGCGATCGAGGCCGACTCAAGTCATCAAGAAGCTCACGCGTAATAGAGGTCTAGAACCTCAATTCCGCGATTGAGTGGTGAACGTACGAAGTATGTTCGCCGAGGATTTGAACTGAAGAGTTTGATCCTGGCTCAGATTGAACGCTGGCGGCATGCCTTACACATGCAAGTCGAACGGCAGCACGGGGGCAACCCTGGTGGCGAGTGGCGAACGGGTGAGTAATACATCGGAACGTGCCCGGTAGTGGGGGATAACCAGTCGAAAGACTGGCTAATACCGCATACGACCTACGGGTGAAAGCGGGGGACCGCAAGGCCTCGCGCTATCGGAGCGGCCGATGTCCGATTAGCTAGTTGGTGGGGTAAAAGCCTACCAAGGCAACGATCGGTAGCTGGTCTGAGAGGACGGCCAGCCACACTGGGACTGAGACACGGCCCAGACTCCTACGGGAGGCAGCAGTGGGGAATTTTGGACAATGGGCGAAAGCCTGATCCAGCCATGCCGCGTGCGGGAAGAAGGCCTTCGGGTTGTAAACCGCTTTTGGCAGGAACGAAACAGCGCTCGCTAATACCGAGCGCCAATGACGGTACCTGCAGAATAAGCACCGGCTAACTACGTGCCAGCAGCCGCGGTAATACGTAGGGTGCGAGCGTTAATCGGAATTACTGGGCGTAAAGCGTACGCAGGCGGCTAGGTAAGACAGGTGTGAAATCCCCGGGCTTAACCTGGGAACTGCATTTGTGACTGCTTGGCTAGAGTTTGTCAGAGGGGGGTGGAATTCCACGTGTAGCAGTGAAATGCGTAGAGATGTGGAGGAACACCGATGGCGAAGGCAGCCCCCTGGGACATGACTGACGCTCAGGTACGAAAGCGTGGGGAGCAAACAGGATTAGATACCCTGGTAGTCCACGCCCTAAACGATGTCGACTAGTTGTCGGGAATTTGCATTCTCGGTAACGCAGCTAACGCGTGAAGTCGACCGCCTGGGGAGTACGGTCGCAAGATTAAAACTCAAAGGAATTGACGGGGACCCGCACAAGCGGTGGATGATGTGGATTAATTCGATGCAACGCGAAAAACCTTACCTACCCTTGACATGGCAGGAA
>Ga0073934_10000701_pt1 | contig 92199 bp, 98 predicted proteins | sample LarsenN4metaG_FD_76834 | JGI IMG/M metagenome (GOLD analysis project Ga0073934, IMG submission 76834) | Hot spring sediment bacterial and archeal communities from British Columbia, Canada, to study Microbial Dark Matter (Phase II) - Larsen... ...
GGCGCCTTCCGGCTCGCGCTCTCCGAAGTGAGTTTCGCGATCGGACGCAGCGAGTTCGTGCTGCTCGCCGGCGCCGCAGGCCGAGGAACGTGCGCGCGCGGCGCTGGCTCGCGTCGGGCTCGACGCGTTCACGGCCCGCCCGCACGAGCTCGCGAGCGGCGAGCAGCAACGCGCAGCGCTGGCGCGCGCGATCGTCAATCGACCCGCGCTGGTGCTGGTCGACGAGCCGGCTGCGCATCTCGACGCGGCTTCGACCGCGAGCGTCCTGCAACTGCTCGAGCAGTTCGCGGTAGCCGGCGTCACCGTGATCGTCGCCTCGCACGGTGAGTCGGTCGGGGTGCCCGCGCGGGCGCGCACGATCCGGCTCGACAACGGCAAGCTGGTCGAATGAGCTTCTGGCCCCCCCGCGCCTATGCGTTGCGTCGCGCGCTGCGGCTGATCGCCCGGCGCCCCGGCACGGTGCTGTCGGCGGCGATTCTGTGCGCGGTTGCGCTGACGCTGCCGTTGCTCGCCGCGACGGTGGCCGTCGGTGTGCGGGCAGCTGCCGCGGGCGTAGCGATCGCACCCGAACTCAGCGTGTTCGTTGCGCCAGCGGCAACGACGCAGGAGGTCAAGTCGCTGCAAGCGCGGGTCGAAGCGGTGCCGGGCGTGGTCGGCGTGCGGCACGTCCCGCGCGAGGCGGCGCTCGCCGAACTCGCGGAGCGCTCGCCGCTGGGCACCCCGCTGCGGGAACTGAAGATGAACCCGCTGCCCGATGTCCTGGTCGTCGCGCTCGCGCCCGGCATTTCGCCGCCGGCGGTCGACGCCGCTGCGGCGGCGATCCGCAAGCTGCCGCGGGTCGACTCGGTCCAGTTCGACGCAGCCTGGTACCGCAAGCTGATGCAGATCGGCCGCATCGCCGTGATAGGCGGCGCCGTTGTCGGCGGGACATTGCTCGTACTGGCCGCGGCCGTGTTGATCGGCGCGGTGCGACTGCTCGCGACTGCATCGAGCGAGGAGGTTCGCGTTCTCCGCATGGTCGGGGCGGACGAGGCTTTCATCGCCCGCCCGTACGCTTACCTGGCCGGCGCCACATTGACGCTGGCGGCCGCGCTCGCGGTCGGAGCAACGGCCGCAGTGCTCGGATTGCTCAATCCTGAGCTGACCGAGCTATCGCGCCTCTATGGCGCGGCCGGTTTCGCGGTGCCGATGCTGCCGCCCTCCGTCTTGGCCGGCTTTCTGCTGACCGCCTTACTGATCGGTCTCATCGCTGGCAGCCTCGGCGTCCGCCGATAGCTCCGCCCAACGTCCCGACCTCGCAAGGGCGACAGCACGCACGTCGCCCTCGTCTCGCGTTAGCGAGCGCTCTCTTTCGCTACTTCAAACGACAGGTGATGTGTCCGATGTGAGAGAACCAATTGGTTGGCGTGCAGTCTATGTCTTGGCACTCGGGGCAACCGAGTGCTAACATGACTGACAAAAAAGGGGGATTGAATGGCACACACGTCGAAAGCGCTGGTTCCGGCGGTCTCGGGCACTGGCGGGGCGCTCGCCCTGCACCCGGGCAGTTTGGGCAACCTGGACGCGTACATCGCCGCGGTCAACAGGATCCCGCTGCTGACGGCCGAAGAGGAGACGAGGCTTGCGCGTGAATACCGCGAGCGAAACAGTCTCGAAGCGGCGCAGCAACTCGTTCTGTCGCACCTGCGCTTGGTCGTGGCCGTCGCACGCAACTACTTGGGCTATGGCCTGCCGCATGCGGACCTGATTCAGGAGGGGAACATCGGCCTGATGAAGGCCGTCAAGCGTTTCGATCCCGAGCGCGGCGTCAGGCTGGTGTCGTTCGCGCTGCACTGGATCAAAGCGGAGATTCACGAGTACATCCTGCGCAACTGGCGCCTGGTCAAGGTCGCGACCACGAAGGCCCAGCGGAAGCTGTTCTTCAACCTGCGCAGCATGAAGCAGGGGCACGCGGCGTTGACGCCGAGCCAAGTCGAAGACGTCGCGCAAGAACTGAACGTCCGGCCCGAAGACGTCGTCGAGATGGAAACCCGGATGTCGGGCGGCGACATCGCACTCGAGGCGCGCAACGACGACGGCGAGGAAGAGTTCGCACCGATCGCGTATCTGACCGATCCGCGCAGCGAACCGACCGAGGTCCTGGAGCGTCGGGAATACGACAAGTTGCAGACCGACGGAATCGCTCGCGCCCTTGACGCGCTCGACCCGAGGAGCCGCCGGATCATCGAGGCACGCTGGCTGAACGAAGACCCTGACGGCAATGTCGGGACGGCGACCTTGCACGATCTGGCCCAGGAATTTGGCGTTTCTGCGGAACGAATTCGGCAAATCGAGGCCAAAGCACTACAGAAGATGCGCGGCGCCTTGGCAGCCAATACCTGAGCGGCATCTTCGGGTAGGTTGTTCGCAGTAAGTCCGCCTCTCCTCCTCCCCCTCTCCTCCGAAGAGGCGGATCCTGAGCCCCGCGCAAGCGGGGCTTTTTTTTGGGGTGGGTCCTTTCCGCGGCTTCCGGGCGCCGTGCCCGAGTCGGGGGCACCCGCCTGAGCGCGATCGCTATGCTCCGCGTCCATGCGCTGGATTGACCCTTCAGCTCCCGCCGCCGTGTGCGTCGGCCCCGACGGCAGTCGGCGCAGCAGCGCGGCTCGCCTGCTGACCGGCTCGCTGCCACCGCCGGGGGCGCTGCGCGCGGCTGCGGACGGTCTGCGATTGGAAGCAGCCGCGCCGGGGCGTGTCATCGCCGGCGGAGCGTTCGAACTGGCGGAGGCGCATGCAACGCTCGCCGAAGCCCTTGGCCCCGACCTCGCCCCCAGCCTGCGCACCGCCTTCGAGTGGTACGCATGCCGCGGCGCTTTCTTCCACAACGATGCGCACTATGCCGGCGTGCTGTTCGGCGTCTGGTGCGTTGCAGGCCCGCGGCGCGAGATCGTCTTTCCGCGGCTAGGGCTGCGGGCCGGCGCGGGGCCTGGTGATTGGGTCGTCTTCGATCCGTTCGAGCCGCACGCCGTGCTCGACCCCGGCGAACGGACTTACGAGCGGGCGCGCTATGTCGACGCCCGGCCGAGCGTGTTCGCGGGGTTCGAGATCGAGGTGAACGAAGCCAGCCGCCTGGCTTTCGCCATCGCCGATAGCCCGCGTGGCGTCGAGCTGTCGAGCCGGACGCGCATCAATGCGGAAACCGGAGGGATCGAATGACGCCGGACCACGGGGAGGCACCGATCGACCGGCGCGAGTTCGAGGAATACGTCCAGCGCGCCGAGGCGCGCCTTGCTGCCGATCCGCGTCCCGAGATCGCGCGGCTGGTTGCGCTTTACGAGCAACTTCAGCTGCGGTTCGAGCGAGACCTCGGTGTGGGCTCGCGAGATGCGATGGTGTCGCGCGCCGCGGCGCTGATGCTGATCCAGTACCGTGCGAAGTCCGCCGATCCGCCGGCTGCGACGCGTTAGCGCGCGCTCAAAGCAGACGCTTCAGATCGGCGACGATCGGATCGACGCCCTGCCCGTGCTTGAAAAACAGCCGGACGCGGCCTTCCTTGTCAAAGACGTAGCTGCCGGCGGTGTGGTCGATCGTGTACGACGTCGCCGTCTTGCCGGGCACCTTCTGGTAGAAGACCTTGAACTCCTTCGCCGCCTTCGCGATCTCCTCGGGCGTCCCGTACAGCCCGACGAAGCTGGAATCGAAGCTCGGCACGTACTGCGCGAGCACCGCCGGGGTGTCCCGCTCCGGATCGACGGTGACGAACAGCACCTGCAGCCGCTCGCCGTCGGCGCCGAGCTTGCGTTTGACCTGCGCCATGTCGGATAGCGTGGTCGGACACACGTCCGGACACTGCGCGAAGCCGAAGAACACCACGACGACCTTGCCGCGGTAGTCGGCCAGCGTGCGCCGGGCTCCGGTGTGGTCGGTCAACGCGAGTTCGCGCGCGTATCCGGCGCCGGTGATGTCGACGCTGTTGAACTTGGGCGCACTGTCGCAGGCGGCAAGCAGCGCGGCGCCGAGCAAGGCAAGGAGGAATCTCATCGGACCCGGTTCGATCGCCGCTGCCGCGGTGCAGTTCCGTCAGGCGATGTAGTGATCGACCAGCAGCGCCGCGAACAGCGCCGCGAGGTAGACGATCGAGTAGTTGAACGTGGCGCGCGCCAGCGCGTCGCTGTAGCGGCGATACAGGTGCCAAGCGTACAGCAGAAACACCGCGCCGAGCGCGAGCGCGGCGGCGAGATAGATCCAGCCGGCCATGCGGATCGCGTACGGCAGCAGCGTCGTCGCCACCAGAACGATCGTGTAGAGCAGGATGTGCAGGCGGGTCAGTTCCGGGCCGTGCGTGATCGGCAGCATCGGCAGTCCCGACTTGCGATAGTCGTCGAGCCGGTACAGCGCGAGCGCCCAGAAGTGAGGCGGCGTCCAAACGAAGATGATCAACGCGAGCAGCCAGGCCTCCGCCGGCGCGCTGCCGGTCACGGCCGCCCAACCGAGCACCGGCGGCATCGCGCCGCTCATGCCGCCGATCACGATGTTCTGCGGCGTGTACGGCTTCAGCAGCACCGTGTAGACGACCGCGTACCCGACGAAGGTCGCGAACGTCAGCCACATCGTCAGCGGGTTGACGAGCGCGTACAGCACCCACATCCCGACGCCGCCGATGATCCCGGAAAAGACCATCGCCTGCGGCAGCGTGATCTCGCCGCGCGCCAGCGGACGCATCCGAGTACGCGTCATCCGCGCATCGATGTGACGCTCGATCATCGAGTTCACGGCGAACGCCGCGCCGGCGAGCAGCCAGATGCCGATCGTCGCCTTGACCACCAGCGCCAGCGACGGCAGCTCGGCGGTCGACAGGAACATTCCGATGACCGCGCAGAACAGCGCGAGCTGGGTCACCCGCGGTTTTGTGAGCAGCCAGTACTGCCGCGCCAGATGCGGCAGCAGCGTGACTTCGGTGCGGCCGGCGGGAGCCTGCATGGTGAAGCGTTCTCGGCGGGGAGGGATGCTGCGAAGGACCGGGAGTTTACCCGCTTGCCCTTGCCGCGGCTGCCGCGACGCCCGGTGCGGTGACCGCGTGCACAGATGCGCGATGCACTCGGTAGTTGAGGGTCACCAGCGCGCCGACCAGGGCCGCCGCGCCGCCGTTGTGCAGCACCGCCAGCAGCAGCGGCCACTGCAGGACGACGTTCGACAGCCCGGTCAGGAACTGCAACGCGAGCAGCGCCACAAGCAAGCGAGCGAGCTTCGACACCCCGTCGAGCCGCCAGGCGCGCCAAGCAAGCCAGCCGAGCAGCGCGAACACCGGATACGCGAACGCTCGGTGCACCCAGTGCACGCCGACGAGCGCCTGGAACGGGATCAGTTCGCCGCCGCCGGTGCGGCCCAGATCACGCCACACGGTGAAGCCGTGCCGCAGGTCCATGTCCGGTATCCAGCGCCCTTGGCAAAGGGGAAAGTCCGGACACGCCATGACGGCGTAATTCGTACTGACCCACCCGCCGAGCGCGATCTGGATGATCAGCACGACGAGGCCGAGGACCGCCGGCCCGCGCAGTGCCGCTGCCGCCGAAGCCGTGGGCCGGTCCGCACCCTCGCGCAACGCGAGCCATACAAGCAGCCCGAGCAGTCCGACGCCGCCGAGCAAATGCGAAGTGACGATGGCCGGCTGAAGCTTCATCGTCACCGTCCATGCGCCGAACGCCCCCTGCAGGCAGACCGCGCCGAAGATCGCGGTCGCAAGCCACGGCGGCCTCGACGGATCACGCCGCCAGCGCAACCAGGCCTGCACCATCAGCACGATGATCAGGATGCCGACCCCCATCGCGAAGTAGCGGTGCAGCATCTCGATCCACGCTTTCGTCATCGTCACCGGTCCGGTCGGCTGCGCCGTTTCGGCTGCGCGAATCTGCTCGCCGGCCGACAGGGGGTTCGAGTGGCCGTAGCAGCCGGGCCAGTCAGGGCAGCCGAGACCGGAGTCCGTCAGCCGGGTGAAACCGCCGAACATGACGAGATCGAGCGTGAGGAAAGCGGTGACCCATGCCAGCTTCTGGTACCTGTTCGGATCGCCCGACAGCAGCACATAGCCGAGCGGCAGCGCCGCGACGGCAAGCGCCTTCAACGCGAGCCAGCCAAACGATGCGGCATCCATCGTTGCCCGTCAGCCGATGCGCGAGGCACGCAGCAGCTTGGTCAGGTCCTTCTTCATACCGTTGGGATCTTCGTTCTTCGGCCAGCGCAGCATCAGGTTGCCCAGGGGATCGACCAGCCAGATGTGGTCGGTAAGCCGCGCTCCCGGGTCGGCAGGCAACGCGAGGAAAGCGTCGAGCTCGGCGCGGTTCGCGCGCAGGAACAGCGTCCCGTCGTACTCGCGCAGCAGCATCGTCTCGACCGGTGCGGCATCGGTGATCAGCCATACGCGCTCGATCCGGTCCCGGTCTTTTCCCTGCGTCAGCCGTACCTGCCGCATGTTCCAAAGCTTGCGCCGGCAGGCGGCATCGCACGCGGCGTCGTCGACGTGCAGCATCACCCAGCGCCCGCGTAGCGCCGCCATCTCGACGCGAGTGCCATCGAGCCGAGCGAGTCCGAGCGCCGGTACAGTCCGTTGCGGCAGGATGAGATCGCCGTAGTTGGTGCGGCCTGCGGGCTGGACCACAAAGTAGGCGAAGTACGACGCGAGCACCGGCGCGACGCAGACCGCGAGCAGCAGGTACAGCGTGCGGTTGCGGCGCCAGTGCGACGCGGGCGTCGGATTCGTCGTCGCGTTCACGAAGTTGCTTTCTCCGAGTGCGTGCGTGCGCGAAAGAGCGCGACCGCCGCGAGCACCGCGAGCAGCGCGGCGAGCGCGTACCACTGGAACGCGTAGCCGCGATGCTTCTCGACGCCGGACGACGGCTGCGGCCAGCGGCGCGCCAGGCCGTCGCCGCTGTCCGAGGTCTGCTGAACGACAAGCCGCGCGACGCGGTACCCGCTTGCCCGTTCGAACGCGTCGTAGTCGAGATTCTGCCAAATCGCCGGCAGCGGGCCTGGCGGCGGCCCGCCACCGAGGTCGAGCAGGCGCGGCGCCTCGGCGAGCACGAGCCCTTCGACGACGACTTCGCCTTCGGGCATGCCGACCGCGGGCAGGCGCTGCCGGTCGACCGGATCCCTCGCGACAAAGCCGCGCACGACCGGAACCACGGCATCGGCCCCTTCGATCTCGAGGGGCGTCACGACGAAGAAACCGGCGCGGCCGTCCATGATCCGGTTGTCCAGCCAGACCGTCTTCCCGTGCAAGAAACGCCCGCGCAGCTTCACGCGCAGCGGCGCGCGCCCCGCGAGCCCGGCGAGATCGCGCGCCGTCACTTCGACGGCTGCGGCGCGCTCGGCCGCATCCCGCCGCGCTTGCAGCTCGAGCTTCTGCTCGGCGCGGCGCAGTTGCCAGTTGCCCAGCGACACGGTCGCGGCGATCCCGACGCCGGCCGCGACCAGTGCGGCAATGGCCCCCGCGCGCTTCATGCGACCACCGTGCCGCGTCGGTGACATAATGGGCCAGTCACAGTGGCATCCGGCATGAAGGTCTTCATCGGCGTCGCGTTTCTGGGCATCCTGTCGGCGCTCGGCTCCGCCCTTTTTTTCCTGTTGCGCGACAAGGGCGCGACGAACCGCACGGTCAATGCGCTGACGGTTCGCGTCGCGCTGTCGGTGACGCTGCTGCTGATCATCTGGTTCAGTTGGTGGATGGGCTGGATCGAACCCCGCCAGTCGTTGTAGGCGAGGGAGCGCGCTCTCTGCCGTGTCCGCAGCATCGCTGCGGGACACAAAGGTGTCCACCCGCCTTCCGCGGGAGGGACTATAAGAACAATCGCCGTTCTTTTCGAAACATCCGCACGCATGGGGATGTCTTAGGGTAAGCGTGGCTCGTCGCGTCGCGCTGTCCCCCGGGTTGCGGACCCGGCGCGTTGTAGCAGACAGGCGAAAGCCTGCGCGACGACCATAGGAGGTTGCATGACAGAACGGACCGAAGTCTTTTCCGCCTTTCGCGACGGATTCGTCCAGGCGCAGGAAGAGGAGATGTCACTCGAGGACTTCCTGAACCTGTGCCGCACCGATCGCATGGCCTATGCGTCGGCGCACGAGTGCGTGCTCGAAGCGATCGGCAAGCCGAAGCTCCTCAACACGGCCGAGGACCCGCGACTGTCGCGCATCTTCCAGAACCGCGTGATCCAGACCTGGGACACGTTCAGCGAGTTCTATGGCATGGAAGAGACGCTGATGTCCCTGTACGCGTACTTCCTGCACGCCGCCCAAGGGCTCGAGGAGCGCAAGCAGGTTCTGTATCTGCTCGGCCCGGTCGGCGGCGGCAAGTCGTCGCTGGCGGAGAAGATCAAGAAGCTGTGCGAGAAGTTTCCGATCTATGCGTTGAAGGACTCGCTGTCGGGACGGGTCTCGCCGCTGCTGGAAAACCCGCTGTGCCTGTTCGACCGCGACAAGTTCGGCCCGCAACTGGAGGACCGCTACGGAATCCCGCGCCGCGCGCTGACCGGTATCGCGAGCCCGTGGGCGCTGAAGCGGTTGCGCGAGTACAAGGGCGACGTGACCAAGTTCCGCGTCGTTCGCGTGATGCCTTCGGTGCTGAATCAGATCGGCATCGTCAAGACCGAGCCGGGCGACGAGAACACGCAGGACATCTCGGCGCTGGTCGGCAAGGTCGACCTGAGAATGCTCGAGCGCTTCGCGCAGGATGACCCGGACGCGTACAGCTATTCGGGTGCGCTGTGCCTGGGGTCGCCGCGCTGCGTCGAGTTCGTCGAGATGTTCAAGGCGCCGCTGAAGGTGCTCAATCCGATCCTGACCGCCACGCAGGAGGGCAACTTCAAGGGGACCGAAGCGCTGCCGGCGATGCCGTTCAACGGGTTCATCATGGCCCACTCGAACGAAGCCGAGTGGCTGAAGTTCCGCAACAACAAGGACAACGAGGCGTTCATCGACCGCGTCTACCTGGTCAAGGTGCCGTACTGCCTGCGGGTGGACGAGGAGATCCGCATCTACGAGAAGATGCTCAGGGAGTCGACGCTCGCCGCGGCGCCGTGCGCGCCGCAGACGCTGCGCTCGCTCGCCGAGTTCACTGTGCTCTCGCGCCTGACCGTTCCGGAGAACTCGTCGATCTATTCGAAGCTGCGCGCGTACAACGGCGAGAACCTGAAGGACGTCGACCCGCGCGCCAAGAGCGTCAAGGAGTACCGCGAGGACGCCGGCGCGGCCGAAGGCTTTTCGGGGCTGTCGACGCGTTGGGCATTCAAGACGATCTCTTCGGCGTTCAACCGCGATCCGTCGGAGATCGCCGCCGACCCGGTCAATCTGCTCGTCGTGCTCGAGGAGCGGCTGAACAAGGAGGATCTGCCCGAGGAATACAAGCGCCGCCTGCGCTCGCACATCAAGGAGTGGGTCATCCCGCGCTTCGCGGAGTTCCTCGAGAAGGAACTCCAGATGAGCTACCTCGACGCTTACGGCGAATACGGGCAGAACCTGTTCGACCGCTACGTCACGTACGCCGACAAGTGGCTGCTCGACGAGGACTACCGCGACCCGGACACCGGCATGCAGTATTCGCGCGAGGCGCTGAACGCCGAGCTGGAGAAGATCGAGAAGCCGGCCGGCATCAGCAACCCGAAGGACTTCCGCAACGAAGTGGTCAACTTCGTGCTGCGCGCGCGTGCGCACGGCCGCAACCCGCAGTGGACGAGTTACGAGAAGCTGCGCGTCGTGATCGAGAAGCGCATGTTCTCGAAGACCGAGGACATCCTGCCGGTGATCTCGTTCGAGGCGAAGGGCTCGCAGGAACTCGACGAACGCCACAAGTCGTTCGTCAACCGCATGGTTGCGCGCGGCTACACCGAGAAGCAGGTCCGGCGTCTGGTCGACTGGTACCTGCACTTCAAGAAATCGGCGCACTCGTGACGAGGTAGGGCTCGACCGCCATGACCGATCCGGGCTCCCCGGTAGTGTCGATGCGCATCGTCGACCGGCGCAGCGATCCGCCGGGGCGCGGTGCGGTCAACCGCGAGCGCTTCGTGCGGCGCTTCAAGGACGAAATCAAGCGCGCCGCCGACGACGAGTTCCGCCGCCGCTCGATCACCGACGTCGGCAAGGGCGGTCGCATCTCGATTCCGGGCCGCGGATTGCAGGAGCCGTTCCTGCACCACGACGAAGAGACGGGAAGCCGCGACTTCGTCCTGCCCGGCAACCGGGAGTATCTGCCCGGCGACACGATCCCGCGCCCGCGGGGTGGCGGCCGCGGCGGCCCCGAAGGCGACGAACCTGGCGAAGGCGAAAGCCGCGACTCGTTCGCCTTCGTGCTGTCGCGCGAGGAGTTCCTCGCGCTGTTCTTCGACGATCTCGAGCTGCCGAACCTGGAACGGACGCACTTCGGCGAAGTGACGCTCGAGCGCCTGCGCCGCGCCGGGTACAGCCGCAGCGGCGTGCCGCAGAGCCTGGCGCCGGCGATGACGGTGCGCATGTCGATCGCCCGCCGCATCGCGCTGCGCGGAGCGATCGCCGAGCAGATCGAGGAACTCGAACGCGCGCTCGAGAACGCCGACCCGGCGGCGCGCGCGGCGATCCACGACCGGATCGACCGCCTGCGCCGCCGCCGCGACGGGCTGCCGTTCATCGAGGACGTCGACCGCCGTTACCGGGCGCACGCGCCGATGCCGTCTCCGGCCACGCGCGCGGCGATGCTGTGCCTGATGGACGTGTCCGGCTCGATGGACGAGCGCAAGAAGGACCTCGCCAAGCGCTTCTTCACGCTCTTGTATCTGTTCCTCGAGCGCAAGTACGGCGAGGTCGACGTGGTCTTCATCCGCCACACCGAGACCGCCGAGGAAGTCGACGAGCAGACCTTCTTCCACGACACGCTGTCGGGCGGCACGCTCGTGCATCCCGCGCTCGAACTCGCGCACCAGGTGATCCAGTCGCGCTACGCGAGCGAGAGCTGGAACGTCTACGTTGCACAGGCGTCGGACGGCGACTGCGGCGCGGACGACGGCGCGCGCAGCGCCGCATACGTCAACGACGTGCTGCTGCCGCGGCTTCGCTACTTCGCCTACGTGGACATTCCGCACATCAACGGCCTGTTCAACCGGCCGTCCGATCTGTGGCAGTCGTACGGCGCGATCGCCAGCCCCGCGTTCGCACGTCGCCAGGTGCACGGCCGCGGCGACATCTGGCCGGTATTCCGCGAGCTGTTCGCGCGCAAGGCGGACGCATGACGACGCGCAGGAAAGCGCCCGGCGACACCGCGGAAACCCGCGAGCGGCCCTGGCCCAAGCTGCTGACGCGTCCGTCGCTGCCGCTGCCCGCCGCACGCGAAGGGCGCGCGGCCGAGCCGATCGCGACCGGGTCCGAGTGGACGACCGGCGCGCTCGAGAAATTCGACGCTGCGCTCGCGCGCCATGCGCAGCGGCTGGGGCTCAGCATCTACCCGATTCAGTACGAGGTGATCACGGCCGACCAGATGCTCGACCTCATCTCGACGGTCGGCATGCCCGTGCACTACCCGCACTGGGCTTTCGGCAAGCACCTGGTCGCGCAGGAACGCACGTACCGCAAGGGGCAATCGGGACTGGCGTACGAAATCGTCATCAACACGAACCCGGCGCTCGTGTATCTGATGGAGACCAACACGCTGGCGCTGCAGGTGCTGGTGATGGCGCACGCCGCGTATGGTCACAACGCGTTCTTCAAGAACAACTACCTGTTCCAGCAGTTCACGCAGGCCGACAGCATCCTCGACTACCTGAAGTTCGCGCGCGACTACGTGATGCAGTGCGAGCAGACCTATGGCTGGCGCGAGGTCGAGAAGGTCCTCGACTGCTGCCATACGCTGGCGCCGTACGGCGTGGACCGGTACCGCAAGCCAGGGCGGCTGTCGGCGCGGCGCGAACGCGAACGGCTCGCCGAGCGTCTGCGCTTTGCCGAACGGCACTTCAATCCCGACTTCGCGCATCTGAACTCGCGCAGCGACGAGACGGACCGGCAGACGCCGGCTTTCGAGCCGCAGGAAAACATCCTGTACTTCATCGAGAAGCACGCGCCGCGCCTCGCGCCGTGGCAGCGCGAACTGGTGCGCATCGTGCGCAAGGTCTCGCAGTACTTCTACCCGCAGCGGCTAACCAAGGTCGCCAACGAAGGCGCCGCGACCTTCTGGCATTACACGCTGCTGCACGAGCTGTACGACGCCGGCGAAGTCGACGACGGGTTCATGCTCGAATGGCTGTCGAACCATACCGACGTCGTGACGCAGCCGCCGTTCGACTCGAAGGCGTACCGCGGGATCAATCCGTACGCGCTCGGCTTCGCGATCTACCGCGATATCCGCCGCATCTGCGAGGCGCCGACCGACGAGGATCGCGAGTGGTTCCCCGAGATCGCGGGCCGCCCCTGGCCCGAGACGATCCACTTCGCGATGGCCAACTTCAAGGACGAGAGCCTGATCGAGCAGTATCTGTCGCCGAAGGTCATGCGCGACATGCGTCTGTTTCTGCTGCACGACGGCCCCGACGACAAGGACAGCTACGAAGTCCGGGCGATCCACAACGAGCAGGGCTACCTGCGGCTGCGCCAGGCGCTCGCCGCGCAGTACCGCGCCGAGACGCACGTGCCGCAGATCGAGGTGGCACGCGCCGGCGACGACACCGAACGCGCGCTGCTGCTGCACCACCGCGTGCTCGACGGACGACTGCTCGACAGCGACGGCGTCGACGCGGTTCTCGCGCACGTCAAGGAGCTGTGGGGCTTCGACGTCGTGCTCGAGGAAGTCGACGCTTCCGGCAGTCGCCTGAAGGTCCACCGGGTCTGAAAGCGGCGACGGCGCCCGCAGGCGCCGTCGCAGTCATGCGCGCCCGGTTCAGAGCCAGTACACGACGATGTACAGGCCGATCCACACCACGTCGACGAAGTGCCAGTACCACGCGGCTGCTTCGAACGCGAAGTGGTTGTCCGGTTTGAAATGGCCCTTGAGCACGCGCAGCAGCACGACGGTCAGCATGATCGCGCCGACCAGCACGTGGAAACCGTGGAAGCCCGTCAGCATGAAGAACGTCGAGCCGAAGATGCCCGAGGACAGCCGCAGGTTCAGGTCCGAATAGGCGTGCGCGTACTCGTACGCCTGGATCGCGACGAAGGTGAAACCGAACGCGAGGGTCATGAACAGCCAGAACGCGGCCTTTTCTCGCTTGTTCTCGCGCAGCGCGTGGTGCGCGATCGTCAGCCAGACCCCCGAGCTCACCAGCAGGATCGTGTTGACCGTCGGCAGCGGCCACGCGGGGATCTTGGTGAACGGCTCGACGATGCCGGCGGGGCCCGTGTTCGGCCAGGCGGCCGTGAAGTCCGGCCACAGCAGCTTGTGGTCGAAGTCGCCGAGCGACGGCATCGTGATCACGCGCGCATAGAACAGCGCGCCGAAGAACGACGCGAAGAACATCACCTCGGAGAAGATGAACCAGCTCATCCCCCAGCGGAACGACACGTCGACTTTGCGGTTGTAGGCGCCGGTCTCGGACTCCGAGACGACCGCGCCGAACCAGCCGAGCATCATGTAGACGAGCAGCACGAAACCGATCGCCAGCGGCAGGTACCCGAGCGATACCCTGTTGACGACCATCGCCGCGCCGAAGGTCGTGAAGATCATCGAGATCATCCCGACCATCGGCCAGTTCGACGGCGCAGGTACGAAGTAGTGCGACGCCGTTGCGCCTTGCGTGGAACCCATCGTCTTGCCTCCTCCTGTATCGCGTTATCGCCGCGTGCCGCTAGCGCAGCACGACGAACTTGATGATCGCAAGCAGCACGCCGATGAACAGCGCCGCGCCCAAGATGCCCATGACGATCACGTGCACCGGATTGAGCTTCGCCGCGTCCTCCTCGTAATGCGCGCGCTTGCGAACGCCGAAGAACGACCAGAACACCGCGCGTGCGGTCTGCGCGAACGAAGCGCGGCGCCGCACGACGTCGTCCGTCGGTTCACGCCGGTCCATTTCAACTGCGCCCCGCCGCAGCAGTGGCCGCCTGCGCCTTCGGCGCCGCGCCCGGCACTTCGAAGAACGTGTAAGAGAGCGTGATCTGCGTCACGTCGCGCGGCAGTTCGGGGTCGATGAAGAACACGACCGGGAACCTGCGAGTTTCCCCCGCCGCGAGCGTCTGCTGCTCGAAGCAGAAGCACTCGAGCTTCTGGAAGTAACGCGCCGACTGCATCGGCGCGTAGCTCGGGATCGCCTGCCCGGCCATCGCCCGCGCCTCGAGATTGACCAGGTCGTACTCGACGTGCACGAGCTCGCCGGGGTGCACTTCGACGTAGCGCTTCTCCGGTTTGAACCGCCACGGCCCCTGCCGGTTCGCGTCGAACTCGACCACGACCGTCCGGCTCGTGTCGACCTGCGTGTTGCGTGCGCGCCGCTCAACGCCCGCGTCGCGGACTGTCAGCAGGTTCACTCCCGTGACCTCGCAGATCTTCCGATACAGCGGCACGAGCGCCCAGCCGAAACCGAACATCAGCACCGCGACGACGACGAGCTTGCGCACCATCGTGCGGTTGCTCTGTGTGGTCCCGCCCGCGCGCGGCGTGTCGCCCATCGTGCTCACCCGAGCAGCCAGCGTCGGACGATGACACCGGCAAAGAACACGAGCGCGATCGACAGCAGGATCAGCGCGGTGCGCTTGTTATGCCGCCGCTCGTCGGTGCTCTGCCGCGCCATCGCGTCACCCTACTTGACCACCGGCGGGGTCTCGAAGGTGTGGAACGGCGCCGGCGACGGCACCGTCCACTCGAGCCCGCCGTCCTTCGCGTCGAAGTAGTTCGGCGCCGCCTTCGGACCGCCCTTGATCGTCTTGACCACGATGTACAGGAACAGCAGCTGCGACAAGCCGAAGCCGAACGCGCCGATCGACACGATCATGTTGAAGTCGGCGAACTGCATCGGGTAATCGGCGTAGCGGCGGGGCATGCCGGCCAGCCCGAGGAAGTGCATCGGAAAGAACGTGATGTTGAAGAAGATCATCGACAGCCAGAAGTGCCACTTGCCGAGCTTCTCGTCGTACATGTGGCCGGTCCACTTCGGCAGCCAGTAGTAGGTACCGCCGAACAGCGCGAACAGCGAGCCGGCCACCAGCACGTAGTGGAAGTGCGCGACCACGTAGTAAGTATCCTGCACCTGGATGTCGATCGGCGCCATCGCCAGAATCAGCCCGGTGAAGCCGCCCATCGTGAACACGAAGATGAAGCCGACCGCGAACAGCATCGGCGTCTCGAAGGTCATGCTGCCCTTCCACATCGTCGCCAGCCAGTTGAAGATCTTCACGCCGGTCGGCACCGCGATCAGCATCGTCGCGTACATGAAGAAGAGCTGGCCGGTCACCGGCATGCCGGTGGTGAACATGTGGTGCGCCCAGACGATGAACGACAGGATCGCGATCGACGCCGTCGCGTACACCATCGACGCGTAACCGAACAGCGGCTTGCGGGCGAACACCGGGACGATCTGGCTGATGATGCCGAACGCCGGCAGGATCATGATGTAGACCTCGGGATGGCCGAAGAACCAGAAGATGTGCTGATACATCACCGGGTCGCCGCCGCCGGCGGCATTGAAGAACGAGGTGCCGAAGTGGCGGTCGGTCAGCGTCATCGTGATCGCACCGGCCAGCACCGGCATCACCGCCAGCAGCAGATACGCGGTGATCAGCCAAGTCCAGCAGAACATCGGCATCTTCATCAGCGTCATGCCGGGTGCGCGCATGTTCAGGATCGTCGTGATGATGTTGATCGACCCCATGATCGAGCTGGCGCCCATGATGTGCAGCGCGAAGATCGCCAGATCCATGCCCGGGCCCATCTGCACGGTCAGCGGCGCGTACAGCGTCCAGCCCGCGGCGGTGGCGCCGCCGGGCACGAAGAACGACGCGACGATCAGCAGCGCCGCCGGCGGCAGAAGCCAGAAGCTGAAGTTGTTCATCCGCGCGAACGCCATGTCGGGTGCGCCGATCTGCAGCGGGATCATCCAGTTCGCGAAGCCGACGAACGCCGGCATGATCGCGCCGAACACCATGATCACGCCGTGCATCGTCGTGAGCTGATTGAAGAACTCCGGCGCGAAGACCTGCAACCCGGGCTGGAACAGCTCCGTGCGGATGCCCAGCGCGAGCACGCCGCCGACGAGGAACATCGTGAAGCTGAACCACAGGTACATCGTCCCGATGTCCTTGTGGTTGGTCGCGTACAGCCAGCGCCGCCAGCCGTGCGGGTGATCGTGGGCGTGCTCGTCGTGCGCGTGGCCGGCGATCCTGTCGGGGGTGACTGCGCTCATGCGGACTCCTCGATTGCCTGATTGCTGATTCGCGTGCGTTCGCCCGGCGGACTACTTGCGGGCGGCCTTGAACTCTGCGGGCTCCACGACGGCACCCGACTTGTTACCCCAGGCGTTCTTGACGTAGGTCGCGACCGCCGCGAGCTCGACGTCGGAAAGCCCTTTCCACGAAGGCATCGCACCCTTGCCGTTGAGCATGATCGCGATCTGCTGCGGCGTGTTCATCACGACCGCGCTGCCGTCAAGCGGCGGAAACGCACCCTTGACACCCTGACCGTTGGCCTGGTGGCAGGCCTGGCAATTGGCCGCGTACACCTTGGCGCCGCGCTCCTGAAGCTCGGCGAGCGTCCACGGCTTGTTCGGATCGTCGGCGGCGGCCGCCATCGCCGTCTTCTTCTCGGCGACCCACTTCGTATAGTCCTCCTGCGAAACCACCCGCACGACGATCGGCATGAACGCGTGGTCGCGTCCGCACAGTTCCGCGCACTGGCCGCGGTACGTGCCGATCTTTTCGGCGCGGAACCAGGTGTCGCGCACGAAGCCCGGAATCGCGTCCTGCTTGACGCCGAACGCGGGGACGTACCACGCATGGATCACGTCGTTGGCGGTCGTGATCACGCGCACCTTCTTGCCGACGGGCACGACGAGTTCGTTGTCGACCTCGATCAGGTAGGTGTTCGACTTCGGCGCCTTGCCTTCGATCTGCTCGCGCGGCGTCGAAAGCGTCGACAGGAAGGAAATGCCCTCGCCTTCGCCCTTCAGGTAGTCGTAGCCCCACTTCCACTGGTAGCCCGTGACCTTGATCGTGAGGTCGGCGTTGGTCGTGTCTTTCATCGCGACCACCGTCTTGGTCGCCGGCAACGCCATGCCGATGACGATCAGAAAGGGGATCACCGTCCACACGACCTCGACCTTCGTGCTCTCGTGGAAGTCGGCCGGTTGCGCCCCCTTCGACTTACGGTGTGCCCAGATCGAATAGAACATCACGCCGAACACGGCGACGAAGATCACCCCGCAGATGATCAACATCATCCAGTGCAGCCAGTGGATGTCGCGCGCGATCGCCGTGACCGGCGGCGCGAGGTTGTACTTGCTCTGGATCGCGCCGGCGCTGCCGGCGGCCGCCAGTGCGATCGCGGCGAACGCCGTCCTGAGCATCGTCGACTTGCAGTGGATCGTTGTTGCCATGGCGTTTTATGCACGGGCTTGCGCCGCGTGTCGTCTCCCGTTCTCAAACCCCCGACGCCGCAGTCGTCCGCAGCGTCTGCCTCAACTCCTGCGCGAGCGCCGCCCGCCGCCCGTGCGTCAGGTACCGTCCGACCTCGATGCGCGTTCCGTGCGCAGCCAGGTACAGACGCCCCGCCTCCGACTCGACGCGCGTCCACGCCGACCGCGCGCCCCACTCGCTCGAGCGCGTTCCCTCAACGCGCCTCACGGTCACAACACCGTCGCGCAATTCGATGCGCTCGTAATCGGCTGCGTGACGGCCATAGACCAGGAACGCCGCCGCCACCGCCAGGACTTCGAGCCCGACGAAAGGCAGCACGAGCCAGAGCCCCCGCGCTGCAAAAGCAGCACCGAACGCGAACGACACCGCGACGATCGACGCATAGACCAGCGCGAGTTGCCGCGGGCTCGCCGAGCAATTTCGCTTGATCGTCCAGCCAACGGCGAGGTCGTTCATCGACGGGGCTCTCAATGTCGTCACTGCGCACCGTCAGGCACTGCACCGAGGCCCCGACGAAAGACGGGGTCGCGATCAGCGACCCCGGCGCGAATCGCGGCGGATTATAGGGGCTGCGGAAAAACCCGAGCAAGCAATCGTCGAGGGTCCGCGCGACTGTGCGCGCTGCAACCGCACAAATCGGTGCGCGGGTTCATCCGACCCGCGGGCGCCCGGCGGACGCACCCCACGGGTCTGTGTCGAAGATCACAGTTCTGGCGCGCGACGCACTCAACGCCTGCGCGCTGCGAGGTCGGCGCGCAGGCGATCGACCGAAATGCGCGTCGCGCCCGCCGTCTGTGGTTGCCGTTTTCGCGCGCGGCCGTAGGCGACCTCGAAGGTGAGCGGGATCCGGCCGGCCGCGTCGCGCTGCGCTTCGAGCGCGTCGATCAGCGCATGCGCCTGCCGCGTCGACACGAGGCTCGCGCGCCGGTCGTCGCGCGGGTTGCCGCCGAGCGCTGCGACTTCGCGCAGCAGTGCGCGAGGCGAATCGAACGCCAGCGTCAGCACGTCGACGTCCATCACCGGCACGGCGAAACCCGCGGCGACCAGCATGTCGCCGAAGTCGTGCATGTCGAGGAACGGAAAGGGCCGCGCGTCCGGCAGTGCCGCCGCGCAGGCCGCGCGAAGCTGCTTGCCGGTGTCCGGACCGAAGCAACTGAACAACAGCATGCCGTCGTTGCGCAGAATGCGCTTGCACTCGGCAAGCACCGTATGCGGCGCCGGGTGCCAGTGCAGCATCAGGTTGGAGAACACCAGGTCGACCGTCGCGTCGGCAAGCGGCAGCGCGCCGGCCTCGGCGCAGACGCGAAACGCGCGTGGTGGCCGCAACCATCGCGCGATCCAACCGCTGCGGGGCGCCGCGGCGAGCAGCATCGGCAGCGACAGATCGATTCCGATCCATTCCGCGTCCGGATAGCGCGCGAGCAGCGCATCGCGCGCGCCGCCGCTGCCGCAACCGATGTCCGCGATGCGTTGCGGCGCGACCTTCACGTCGTCGAGACGCTCGATCAGCCGGCGTCCGACTTCGCGCACCAGCGCGTCGTGCACGCGAAAGCGCGCAACGCGCCGGTCGAACTGCCGCCGCACGGTCTGGATGCGCGCCGGCACGAGCGGCGCATCGACGAGCGTGGGCGTGAGTTCGGAGGTCCCGGGGCCGAGCGACATGGCGCGATGATGCCAGCGCGCCCGGACCGCACGGCGCCCCGATTAAGCTGCCTGCCTGTCTCCGGAACCGCCACCGTGCTTCGCGCCATCGGTCCGACGCTGCGCCGCTGGTTCGCGCATCGCTGCGCGGTATGCGGCATCGTCCCCGGCGCGCCGGTCTGCGCCGGCTGCGCGGCGGACTTCTTTCCGAGCGACACGACCCGCTGCACGCAGTGCGCGTTGCGACTGGCGCAGTCCGGCGACGCGCTCGTGTGCGGACGCTGTCTGCGCGAGCCGCCGCGGTACGACGCCACGCTCGCGCTCGCCGACTACGCGGCGCCGGTCGACGGCATGGTCATCGCGCTGAAGTTCGGCCATCGGCTGGAGCTCGCGCGCGTGTTCGGCGAGCTGCTCGCCGAGCGGATGGGCGAGCGCGTGCCGCGCGACGCGCTGCTCACGCCGGTGCCGCTCGCCTTCGAGCGGCACGCCGAACGCGGCTTCAACCAGGCGCGCGAGATCGCACGCACCGTCGCGCGCCGGCTCGCGCTGCCGCTCGCGCCCGACGCGCTGCTGCGGACCAGGCACGGCGCGCCGCAGGAGAAGCTCACGCTCGACGAACGCCGCCGCAACATCCGCGGCGCCTTTGCCGTTCGCGCCGACGTGCGCGGGCGCACGGCGGTCGTGGTCGACGATGTGATGACCAGCGGCGCCACGCTCGACGAAATCGCCGCGGCGCTCAAGCGCGCCGGCGCGGCGCGCGTGATCAACCTCGTCGTCGCCCGCACGCCCTGATGCGGCTAGCATCGAGCGATGTTCAACGTCGTGCTCGTCGAGCCCGAGATCCCGCCGAACACCGGCAACGCGATCCGGCTGTGCGCCAACACCGGCGCGCAGCTTCACCTCGTTCGTCCGCTCGGTTTCGATCTGGACGACAAGCAGCTTCGACGCGCTGGACTCGACTATCACGAGTACGCGAGCGTCAAGGTGCACGACGGCTTCGACGCGCTGCTCGCCGCTGAGCGGCCCAATCGCGCGCGGATGTTCGCGCTGACGACGAAGGCGTCGCGCTGTTTCGCGGAAGTCGCGTTCCGGCCCGGCGACTGGTTCGTCTTCGGCGCCGAGACGCGCGGCCTCGCGCCGGCGCTGCGCGATCGCTTCGCGCCCGAGCAGCGGCTGCGCCTGCCGATGCGCCCCGGCAACCGGAGCGTGAACCTGTCGAACGCAGTGGCGATCGTCGTGTACGAGGCGTGGCGCCAGTGCGGTTACGCCGGGGGAGGCTAGGCTCCGAGGTTCACGTCCGGTCGAGGTCGACGGCCGCACCGCGGACCGGGATGCGCTCGGCGACCCGTTCGAGCAACCTCTCGGCCGATTCGTCGACCAGCAGCAGATCGCGGTGTTCGGCGCGGATGAATCCTTCGGCCGTGCCGTGCCGCAGGAACGCGAGAAGGTGGTCGAAGTAACCCTCGACGTTGAGCATCCCGACCGGCTTCGTCTGCAGCCTGAGCTGCAGCCAGGTCACCATCTCGAACATCTCCTCGAAGGTGCCGTAGCCGCCCGGCAGGACGATGAACGCGTCGGCGCGTTCGGCCATCGTCCGCTTGCGCTCGTGCATCGAGGCGACCACCAGCAGCTCGTCGAGGTTCTGGTGTGCGACCTCGGGCCGCATCAGGTGCTCGGGAATCACGCCGATCACGCGCCCTCCGGCGCCGAGCGCCGCATCGGCGAGCGCGCCCATCATGCCGACATGGCCGCCGCCGTAGATCGTCGCGATGCCCATGCGCGCGAGCACTTCACCGAGCGCGCGCGCAGCGGCGACGTACGCCGGGCGCGCGCCCGGCTGCGACCCGCAGAAAACGCAGACCGAACGCAGCGGCTTCATCGCGCGTCTTCGCGCTTGGGATCGCGCGCGAGCAGCTGTTCGAGCGCGGCGCGCGGCGCGAGCCGCCCTTCGAGCACCGCGCAGACCGCCTGCGTCAGCGGCATCTGCACGCCCGCCTGCGCGGCGCGCGCCGCGACCGCCGGCGCCGACCACACGCCTTCGGCGACATGCCCCAACTCGGCGAGCGCCTGCGCGAGCGGCAGTCCGCGGCCGAGCATCAGTCCGACCTTTCGATTGCGCGACAGCTCGCCGGTACAGGTGAGGATCAGGTCGCCGACGCCCGTGAGCCCCATGAACGTCTCCGCGCGCGCACCGAGCGCGACGCCGAGCCGCGTGATCTCGGCGAGCCCGCGCGTGATCAGCGCCGCGCGCGCGTTGTTGCCCAGGCCGAGCGCATCGGCGATGCCGGTGGCGATCGCCATCACGTTCTTCACCGCACCGCCGACCTCCACGCCGATCACGTCGGCGGTCGAGTAGATTCGCAGCGCCCCGCCGTGAAAGACGCCCGTGACGGTCTCGCAGAACGCCGCCGCGCCGGCCACCGTCAGCGCGGTCGGCAGCCCGCGCGCGACCTCCTCCGCGAAGCTCGGCCCCGACAGCGGGCCGGCCGTGTCGCGCGAGCGCGTCGCGCCGAGTTCTTCGGCGACGACCTGGTGCGCGAGCTTGCCGCTTTCGCGCTCTAAGCCCTTGCACAGCCAGACGAGCGGGGCGCGCGGCGCGAGCGCAGCGAGCGAGCGCACGGTCTGGCGCAACGCGTCGGTCGGCGTGGCGATCACGAGCAGGCCTTCGCCGGCGAATTGCGCCGCACCCGCGAGGTCGCACTCGATCGCCAGCGAATCGGGCAGCGCGATGCCCGGCAGATAGCGCGTGTTCTGACGTTCGGCGCGCAGGCGCTCGGCCTGCGCGGAATCGCGCGCCCACAGCGTCACCGCATGGCGCTGCGCGAGCGCGCAGGCGATCGCGGTACCCCAGGCGCCCGCGCCCAGCACCGCGACTTTCGCCATGGCCTATTGCTTGGTGGCGGTGCCGGGCGGCACGATCAGTCCGGCGCCCTGCTGCTGCGCGACGCGCTGCTGGTACATCGCCTCGAAGTTGATCTCGGCGAGATGGATCGGCGGCAGCCCGGTCCGGTTGATCAGATCGGCGATGTTGGCGCGCAGGTACGGATAGACGATCCCCGGGCAGACGATGCCGACGATGGCGTCGAACTGCTCGTTCGGAATGCCGCGCATCTCGAAGATGCCGCCCTGCTTGGCCTCGACCAGAAACAGCACTTTGTCCTTGATCTTCGCGGTGGTGGTCACGCGGACGACGACTTCGTAAATGCCGTCGAGGACCTTGTCGTGAGTGACTTCGAGCTGGACATCGACCTGTGGCGCCTCCTGCTCGAGGAAGATCTGCGGCGCGTGCGGCAGTTCGAGCGACGCGTCCTTCAGATAGACGCGCTGAAGCTGGAACACGGGCGTCTGCGCGCTGGCGGCGTTGGTGTTGTCGGCCATGGGGATCCTTTGATTGATGCACCGGCCATCGACGCGGCCGGCGGCGGGTGGGCGGGTATCAGGCGGCGAGCAGCGCGGCGAGCCGCCCTTCGCGATCGAGCGCCGACAGGTCGTCGAAGCCGCCGACGTGCGTGTCGCCGATGTAGATCTGCGGCACCGTGCGGCGGCCGGTTTTCTGGATCATTTCGTCGCGCCGAGCGGGATCGAGATCGACGCGGATCTTCTCGATCGCGGTGACGCCGCGCGCCTTCAGCAGCGCTTCAGCGCGTTCGCAGTACGGGCACACGCCCGTGCTGTACATCACTACCTTGGCGGTCATGCGTTGTCCCTCTGGCGCCACGTGCGATGCGAATACTCAGCTCTTGACCGGCAGCCCGGCTTCCTTCCACGCGGCGATCCCGCCGCCGAGCACGTAGACCTCGGCGAAGCCGGCCGACCGCAGCGCCGCGGCGGCGCGCGTCGCGGACGTGCCGGTGTTGCACACGAGGATCACGGGCCTGTCCTTCTTCAGTTCGCCGGTGCGCTGAGCCACGGCCGCGAGCGGAATGTTCTTCGCGTTGGGCAGGCTGCCCTTGCCGAACTCCTCGGGCGATCGCGTGTCGACGATCTGCGCGTTCTTGCGGTTGATCAGTTGGATCGCCTGCAGCGTCGTCAGCGACGGACCGCCGGCGCGATTGCGCACCAACGGCCACACGAGCATGGCGCCGCTGACGAAGGCGATCGCGATCAGAAAGATGTTGTCGATGAGAAACTGCACGAAGTGACCCGGCACGGCGAAAAGGACGCGGATTATAAAATGCCGCGCGTTGCCGCCCGTTCGAAGCGCATCCCCCATGCACAAGCTCGTCCTGCTGCGCCACGGAGAAAGCCAGTGGAACCTCGAGAACCGCTTCACCGGCTGGACCGACGTCGATCTGACCGACACCGGCCGGCGCGAGGCGCAGGCCGCGGGCGAGTTGCTCAAGCGCGAGGGCTACGTCTTCGACATCGCGTACACCTCGGTGCTCAAGCGCGCGATCCGCACGCTCTGGATCGCGCTCGACACGATGGATCTGATGTGGCTGCCGGTCGTCCATAGCTGGCGGCTGAACGAGCGGCATTACGGCGCGCTGCAGGGGCTGAACAAGGCCGAGACCGCGGCGAAGTTCGGCGAGCGGCAGGTGCTGCTGTGGCGACGGGCCTACGACGTCGCGCCGGCGCCGCTCGCGCCCGACGACCCGCGCTGGTCCGGCAGGGACCCGCGCTACCGCCACCTGAAGCCCGAGGAGATCCCCGCCACCGAATCTCTGAAGGACACGGTCGCGCGCGTCGTCCCGTTCTGGAAGGATTCGATCGCGCCGGCCGTCGCGCGCGGCCGGCGCGTGCTCGTCGCTGCGCACGGCAACTCGCTGCGCGCGCTGATCAAGTACCTCGACGGCATCTCCGACGAGGACATCGTCGGCCTGAACATCCCGACGGCGCGGCCGCTCGTGTACGAGCTGGACGATGCGCTGAAGCCGATCCGCAACTACTACCTCGGCGATCCGGAAGAGATCGCTCGGGCTGCGGCCGCCGTCGCGGCGCAGGGCAAGGCAGCGGTTTCGCCGCCGCCGGGGCTGCAAGGCTGAGACGCAAAGGGGCGCGGCCCCTTTGGAAACCCCCGTTGGCGCGACGAACCTCAAGCTTCGCATCGCAGCGCGCGCTGATCGTCGGCTTCGCCGCCGTGTTCGCGGCCATCGCTTTGCCCGCGGCGCATGCGCAGAGCCGTTCGGCCGAGGCGAAGAAACCGTCCGCGGCGACAGCGGCGCGCAAGGCCGCGCCGGTGCCGACCACCCCCCAAACGCAACGCCGACTCCAGGCCGAGCAACGCGAGCTGCAGGCCCGGCTCGCGAAGCTCAAGCGGCAGCTTGCGCAGGCCGAAGCGACTCGCTCGGAGGCGGCCGATGCGCTGGCCGAGTCCGAGCGGGCGATCTCGGCGGTCAACCGCCGCTTGCGCGAACTGTCAACGGCCCGACAACAGATCGAGCGGCAGATCGCCACGCTCAGGGACCGCAGCCGCGCCGTCAACGCGCGTCAGAGCGAACAGGAACGTCAGCTCGCGCTCGTGCTCAAGAGCCAGTTCGCGCTGGCTCAGCGCAGCCCCTGGCAGAGCCTGATCGACGGCGAGAGCCCGGATCGCGTGCGCCGCGATCTCGGCTACCTCGACTATGTCGTGCGCGCCCAGGCCCAGCTAATCGAAGCGCTCGGCGAGCGGCGCCGGGAACTCGCCGAACTCGAAGCGCAGTCGCGCGCCAAGCAGGCCGAGCTCGCGGCGATTGCCGAAGACGAGCGCACGAACCGCGCCCAGCTCGTCCGCCAGCAGGCCGCCCGCAAGCAGACGCTCGCCAAGCTGGCGCGCCAGATCGCCGGCCAGCGGCAGTCGATCGCCACGCTCGAACGCGACGACCAGCGGCTCGCCGGCCTGATCGAGAACATCGGCAAGATCCTTGCCGAACAGGCGCGGCGGTCCGCGCAGCGGACGCGCCCGCAGGCCGCTGCCCCCGCCTCGGCGCCCCGCGGCGCAACCGGCGAGGCGGCGCCGCAACCAGGGGCCCAATTCGCCCGGTTGCGCGGCAGGCTGTTGCTGCCGGTCGAAGGCGACGTCGTCGCGCGCTTCGGCAGCCCGCGGCGAACGGAGGCCGGGGTCGACGGTCCGACGTGGAAGGGCGTGTTCATCCGCGCGGCCGAAGGGGCCGAAGTCCACGCGGCGGCCGCCGGTCGGGTGGTGTTCGCCGACTGGCTGCGCGGCTTCGGCAACCTGCTGATCCTGGACCACGGCGATAACGCGATGACGGTCTACGGCAACAACGAAACGCTGCTTGCGAGCGTCGGCGACCGGGTCGAGGCCGGCGCGGTCATCGCCCAGGTAGGCAATACGGGGGGTAGCGCGGATGCAGGCCTATACTTTGAAATACGTATCGAGGGCCGGCCAGTCGACCCCCTCAAGTGGATTGCGGCGCGCTAGTCTTCAAACCGTCATCAGCCGCATCCCTCACCATCCGGAGGCCGCATGAGCGGACGCTTGCGCAACTTTGGTCTGATCGGCGTCGGAGCGATCGCCGGGGTCGCCATCAGCCTGGCGATTTCCGCGTATGCGTTCCGTGACGCACGCGGCCCGATCCCGCTCGAGGAGATCCGCCAGTTCACGGACGTGTTCGGCGCGATCAAGGCCAACTACGTCGAGCCCGTCGACGACAAGAAGCTGATCCAGGAAGCGATCTCCGGGATGCTGACCGGGCTCGATCCGCATTCGGCGTTCCTCGACGCGGAGGCGTTCAAGGATCTGCAGGTCGGCACGCAGGGCGAGTTCGGCGGGCTGGGCATCGAGGTCGGCGCCGAAGACGGCGCGGTGCGCGTGATCGCGCCGATCGACGACACGCCGGCGGCGCGCGCGGGCATCAAGAGCGGCGACTTGATCATCAAGATCGACGACAAGCTCACGCGCGGGATGACGCTGCCCGAAGCCGTCAAACTGATGCGCGGCAAGAAGGGCACGACGATCGTGCTGACGATCGCGCGCAAGGGCGAAACGAAACCGCTGGAGTTCAAGCTCGTGCGCGACGTGATCCGCGTGCAGTCGGTCCGCGCGCGCGTGATCGAACCGGGCTACGGCTTCGTTCGCATTTCGCAGTTCCAGGAGCGCACCGTCGAGGACCTGGTCAAGCACATCAACGATCTGTACAAGCAGGGGCCGCTGAAAGGCCTGGTCCTGGATCTGCGCAACGACCCGGGCGGGCTGCTGCACGCGGCGGTGGGGGTATCCGCGGCCTTCCTGCCGCCGAAGTCGCTTGTCGTGTCGACGGACGGCCGCACGGAAGACGCGCGCCGCCGCTTTATCGCGTCGCCCGAGGACTACCTGCGCACGCGCGGCGAAGACGTGATCGCCAAGCTGCCGCGCGAGATCAAGAGCGTGCCGATGGTCGTTCTCGTCAACAACGCGAGCGCGTCGGCCTCCGAGATCGTCGCCGGCGCGCTGCAGGACCATAAGCGCGCGACGATCATCGGCACGCAGACTTTCGGCAAAGGCTCGGTGCAGACGATCATCCCGATCCGCGTCGACGGCGACAACCCGGCAGCGATCAAGCTCACGACCGCGCGCTATTACACGCCGAGCGGCCGTTCGATCCAGGCCAAGGGCATCGCGCCGGATCTGCTGGTCGAAGACACGCCGGAGGGCAATTTCGCCGGCCTTTCGGTGCGCGAAGCCGACCTCGTTCGGCATCTCGAGGACAAGGCCGACGCCGACAAGCCCGCCAAACCCGCGCAAGCCGCGCCGGGCGCACCCTCTGCGCCGCACGGCACGTCGGGCGAAGCGCCCGCGCGCCGCTACGAGTTCGGCAGCGCCGACGACTTCCAGCTCAAGCAGGCGATGAACCATCTGAAAGGCCTGCCGGTCGAGGTCGCCAAGTCGCGCGAGAGCGTCGCCACCGCCAAGGATCCCGCGCCGAAGAAGTAGGCGCGCTCGCCGAGCCGACGCTGCGATCGGGCCGCATAATGCGGCCCGATTCTCTTTTTGTCGCCCGATGGACGACCGCCAGCTGCTGCGCTACTCGCGCCACATCCTGCTCGACGAGATCGGCGTCGAGGGCCAGGAGCGCATCCGCGCGGCCTCGATGCTCGTGATCGGCGCCGGCGGACTCGGTTCGCCCGCCGCGTACTACCTCGCGTCCGCCGGTGTTGCGAGGATCACGCTAGTCGACGGCGACACGGTCGACCTCACCAACCTGCAGCGGCAGATCCTGCACACCACCGAGCGCATCGGCGCGCCCAAGGCCGAATCGGGGCGCGCCACGCTCGCCGCGATCAATCCCGACGTCGAGGTCGTTGCCGTCGCCCGCCGCGTCGACGCCGACGCGCTCGATGCGCTCGCGCGCGACGCGACGATCGTGCTCGACTGCAGCGACAACTTCGCGACGCGCCACGCGGTCAACCGCGCCTGCGTCGCGCATCGCAAGCCGCTCGTCTCGGGCGCGGCGATCCGTTTCGACGGCCAGGTCGCCGTGTTCGACCTGCGCCGCGACGACGCGCCGTGCTACGCGTGCCTGTTCCCCGAGGGCGAGGGCGAAGACGAGCTGTGCGCGATCATGGGCGTGTTCGCTCCGTTGACGGGCATCGTCGGCACGCTGCAGGCGGCCGAGGCGCTGAAGCTCGCCGCCGGCGTCGGCGAGTCGCTCAGCGGAACGCTGTTGATGCTCGACGCGCGCGACATGCAGTTCCGCGCGGTCCGCGTGCCGCGCGATCCCGCGTGCGCGGTGTGCTCCGGAAGGCCGCGCGCGTAACGCTCAGACGAGCAGCGCCGGCAGTTGCGCTTCGAGGCCTTCGGTCGGCAGCTTCTTGAACCCGGTCTTGGCGAAGCGGTGCCAGCGGCCGATCACGTACGCGACGACGAGGTTTGCGCGCGCCGCGGGATCGAAGTTCTCGGGCAGTTCCTTCTCGGTCATCGCCAGGCGAAAGCTTTGCTTCAGCGACGCCTCGATGCGCTCGACGAGCTGGTTCATCCGCTCCTGCAGCCGCTCGTTCTCGTTGACCAGCGCATCGCCGATCAGCACGCGCGTCATTCCCCGGTTGGTCTGCGCGAACTCCAGCAGCATCACGACGATCTGCCGGACCTGCTTCAAGCCCGAGGACTCCTTCGCCGAGATCTCGTTGATCAATCCGAAGATCGTGGTCTCGATGAACTCGATCAGCCCCTCGAACATCTGTGCCTTGCTGGCGAAGTGCCGGTATAGCGCCGCCTCCGACACATCGAGCTTGGCCGCGAGCGCCGCGGTCGTGACCTTTTCGCCCTTCGGGTCTTCCAGCATCGAGGCCAGCGTCTGCAGGATCTGGAGCTTGCGGGCGCCGGGTTTGCGCTTGCCGGATCCGGCCGGCGGCTTGTCGGGGGAACTGGCGGTGTCCATGGCCTGCTTCCGTGGGGACGGAAAATCTACCGGAAACTGGCGCGACGTGGGGGATTACTTCCGCAGAAAAGCAAGCCTTTTCGGCAGGTCCAGCACCGAGCGCACACGTAGCCCGACGTACGCTGCGCGCCCGGCCCGGTGCGCGACGCAGGCCGGTGCGCGCCGCGCGACCAGCACGGTGCGAAAGCCGACCGCGCGCGCGGCCTTCAGGTTCGACGCGTTGTCGTCGACGAGCACCGCGCGGTGCGCCGGGATGCGCTCGCGCGCGAGGATGTGCCGCAGCATCGCGCGCGACGGCTTGGGCCGGAAGTCGCCGTGCACGCGCATCCGCTCGATCGTGTAGCTCGCTCCGATGTGCGGGTGCAGGGCGAGCTCACGCAGTACGGCATGGGCATAGCGGCCCGGCGCGTTCGTCAGCAGCGCCTTGCGGCCGGGCAGCCGCGCAAACAGCCGCGCCAGCCCGCGCTCGGCGCGCAACAGCGCCGCCACGTCGAAGTCGTGCGTCTCGCGCAGAAAGTGGTGCGGATCGACCGCGTGGTGACGCATCAGGCCGAGCATCGTCGCGCCGTAGCGGCGCCAGTACGTGAGGCGCAGCCGGTCCGCGTCGCGCTCGTCGACGTTCAGGTGCCTGGCGACGTACTCGGTCATCCGCCGGTCGATCACGCCGAAGATCGCGTGCGACGCGTCGTGCAGCGTGTCGTCGAGATCGAAGAACCAGACGAGCCGCGCGCCAGCGCGTTCCATGGCAACGCGACTGGGTCAGTGGCTGCGAATCATCGTGCCGACACCGGCGTCGGTCAGGATCTCGAGCAGCAGACAGTGATCGACGCGACCGTCGATGATGTGCACGGCGTTGACGCCGCCCTTCGCGGCCTCGAGTGCCGACGCGATCTTGGGCAGCATGCCGCCGGAGATCGTGCCGTCGGCAAACAGCTCGTCGATCTGCCGCGCGGTGAGCCCCGTCAGCAGCTTGCCGTTCTTGTCGAGCACGCCCGGCGTGTTGGTCAGCATCACCAGCTTTTCGGCGCGCAGCACTTCGGCGATCTTGCCGGCGACCACATCCGCGTTGATGTTGTAGGTCGCTCCCTCGTCGTCGAAGCCGATCGGCGAGATCACCGGAATGAAGGCATCTTCCTCGAGCGCCTTGACGACCGCGGGGTTGATCGTGTCGATCTCGCCGACCTGCCCGATGTCGTGCAGCTTGGTCGGGTCGTCGCGGTCGGGGATGCGCAGCTTGCGCGCGCGGATGAGCCCGCCGTCCTTGCCGGTCAACCCGACGGCCTGGCCGCCGAAGCGGTTGATCAGCGTGACCAGTTCACCCTGCACCTCGCCGGCCAGCACCCACTCGACGACCTCCATCGTCTCGGCGTCGGTCACGCGCATGCCCTGGACGAAGGTCGACTTCTTGCCCACGCGCTCGAGCGCCTCGTCGATCTGCGGACCGCCACCGTGCACGACCACCGGATTCATGCCGACGAGTTTGAGCAGCACCACGTCGTGCGCGAAGCTTTCCTTCAGCCGCTGGTCGATCATCGCGTTGCCGCCGTATTTGACGACGATGGTCTTTCCGTGGAAACGGCGGATGTAGGGGAGCGCCTCGGAAAGGATTTCGGCCTTCAGCTCGGGCGGGATCTGGGCGCGGTCCATGTCGATCTTCACGGGCGGTGCGGTGACGGCGCGCAGTGTATCGGACCGCCTCGCGCGCGCAGGCGCCGGCGGGCGGACGCGAGTTCGGGTGCAAAATCCGGGTACGCGTCGGCTGCCATCGGACCCGTCGCGACCAGGAGCTGCACCATGCAACAGGAATTCGAAATCACCGGGATGCACTGTGGCGGCTGCGTGAACCGCGTCACCAAGGCGCTGAAAGCAGTCGCCGACGACGTCACCGTGACGCTCGATCCGCCGCGAGCGGTTTTCGGCGAGCCGGTCGATCCGGAAGCCGTCCGCGCCGCTGTCGCCAAGGCCGGCGACTACGCGGTACGCCCGCTGGGCTGAACTCGCCCCGACGCCTGCGCCGGCCGGCGCGCCGGTCCCGCCGTCCTGAACGCGAAGGTGCCGCTGCGCCGTTGCTTGATCTATGGCGCCGCGTGATGTCGCGCCGGTGCTATGTTGGCTTGCAGGACAGAGAAAGGTTGCGATGGCGCCCGTCGGGTCGCAGTGGGAACACTTTGCGCACGGTGCCGACATCGGCGTGCGCGGCATCGGCCGCACGCCCGCACAGGCATTCGAGCAGGCTGCGCTCGCGCTGACCGCGGTGATCACCGATCCGGCGACCGTCGCCGCGAACACCCCGGTCGATATCGCCTGCGAGGCGCCCGACCTGGAGCTGCTGCTCGCCGACTGGCTGAACGCGCTCGTCTACGAGATGCAGGTGAGGAAGATGCTGTTCGGCCGCTTCGAGGTGTCGATCGACGGCACGCGGCTCGCTGCGCGGGCCTGGGGCGAGCCGGTCGACATCGCGCGGCACCGACCCGCGGTCGAAGTCAAGGGCGCGACGTACACGCAGCTCGCCGTGCGGCAGCTCGACGACGGGCGCTGGCTCGCGCAGTGCGTCGTCGACGTCTGACGAGGAGGCCACAATGGACATCAGCAAGCTCGCCCGCCGCTCCGACAACGAATGGGTGATCGAACCCGATTCCGACCCGCGCGCGCAGGGCATGCGCGTGCCGGGCGTGATCTACGCGACCGAAGCGCTCGTTCGCGAGATGGACGAGAAGGTGTATGAGCAGGTCGCCAACGTCGCCAAGCTGCCGGGCATCGTCGCCGCCTCCTACGCGATGCCGGACGCGCATTGGGGTTACGGTTTTCCGATCGGCGGCGTGGCGGCTTTCGACCCCGACGAAGGCGGCGTCGTCTCAGCGGGCGGCGTCGGCTTCGACATCTCGTGCGGCGTGCGCTGCCTGCTCACCGGGCTGAAGTCCGCCGACGTCGAAGCCCGCAAGACGCTGCTCGCCGATGCGCTTTACGCGCGCATCCCTGCCGGTGTCGGTTCGACCGGCGCGATCCGGCTCTCGTCGACCGAGATGGACAGCATGCTCGCCGGCGGCGCGCGCTGGGCCGTCGATCGCGGCTACGGCAGCGAAGCGGATCTCGAAAGGACCGAGGAGCGCGGCTGCATGCGCGGCGCGCGGCCCGAGGCCGTCTCCGAACACGCCAAGAAGCGTCAGCGCGACGAGATGGGCACGCTCGGGTCGGGCAACCATTACCTCGAAGTGCAGCGCGTCGCGCAGGTCTACGACGAGCGGATCGCACGCGCTTTCGGGCTCGCTGTCGACGACGTCGTGGTCAGCATCCATTGCGGCTCGCGCGGGCTCGGCCACCAGATCGGAACCGAGTTTCTGAAGTCGATGGCGGTCGAGGCCAAGCAGCACGGCATCGCGCTGCCCGATCGCGAACTGGCGTGTGCGCCGCTGAATTCGGCGACCGGACAGAGCTATCTCGGCGCGATGCGCGCCGCGATCAACTGCGCGCTCGCCAACCGGCAGATCCTCACGCATCTGACGCGCGGCGTCTTCGCCGACATCCTGCCGGCCGCCCGGTTGCCGCTGCTGTACGACGTGTCGCACAACACGTGCAAGGTCGAAGAGCACGTCGTCGACGGCCGCGCGCGCAAGCTGTACGTGCACCGCAAGGGCGCCACGCGCGCGTTCGGCCCCGGGCATCCGGACCTGCCGGCCGCATTGCGCGAAGTCGGGCAGCCGGTGCTGATCGGCGGCAGCATGGGTACGTGCTCGTACGTGCTCGTCGGCGTGGACGCGCCGGTCGAGCGCGCTTTCGCGTCCGCCTGTCACGGGGCGGGACGCAGCATGAGCCGGCACGAGGCCACGCGCCGCTGGCAGGGCCGGCAGGTCGTCGACGAGCTCGCCGGGCGCGGCGTGCTGATCCGCAGCCCGTCGATGCGCGGAGTGGCCGAAGAAGCGCCCGGCGCTTACAAGGACGTCACCGCCGTGGTCGACGCCGCCGACGCCGCCGGGCTGGCGCGCAAGGTCGCGCGGCTCGACCCGATCATCTGTATCAAGGGTTGAGGCGAGAGCGCCCGTTGCAATCCGCGCCGGTTCCCCGTCGCGAAAGGGGGAGCGGGCGCTCGCACCATCGGTGCATCCGGAGCGTGCCGCCGCTTCGGTTCAGGTTGAGATGTCGGTCAAGGCCCACGCTTGCTGGAAATTCGTGAGCGGGATGCGCTCTTCACGACGGGCGCGGTGCGCTCGCCGGGACGCCGGTTCGGGCGGCTGCGAGGTGGATCGAGCCGCCTGAGCTCGAACTGCGTGATCACACTGTTCTTCCAGGTCTTGCTTGCGCGGATGCTTCGGGGGGGCGGCAGCTCTCCGGAGCAAGAATTGCCGCGGTAGCTGTGTCGGGGATTGTCTGTCGCCTGATGCCTAACGTTTGAGCTGAGCGGACGCCACCCTCAGCGCTGATCCCTCAGAGTAAGCTTGCCAGCGAGATCACAGGTAGTCTTGGGCGCGTCCGCAGTCAATGTGAACTTGAGCGTTTCGTCTGGCACCGTGAGCACAACCTCTTCTCCCTCGGCTAGGCCGTGAACCGGATTGGCTAGATTCGCGTTGCGAAGAGCTGAGGATAGCTGGCGAAGTTCAACCACCATTGCGGTGCCGTCAAAGCGGGCTGCGATTGAATAGTTCCAGTCGCGCGGCGAAGCGGCGCCAACCCTGATCACGTGCGGAAGCTTGTAGGGGGTTGCAATGAAGCCGCTCCTGAAGACTAGGTTGTGCACAAGAAGATCAAGGTGCAGTTGCCCGGCTACAACGCGGAGCGGTCTACCCTTGACGACGCTTATCGAGTCACGAACGCCGTCTATTCGAACTGCTACAACTGGGCTGCCGTCAGGGGCGCAGACGGTCAGTTCGGTACTTTCGGTCTCAAGGGAGAACGGTCGTGGCTGCGACTGTTCGTGGGACGCAACCGGCTCGTCGTCCGCACGAAATGCCTCGTCCCCCATTGGAACCACAAGGACAACATTCCCGCCCTGAGGTGACCAGTGCAAGTGGTGAATCTCCACCTGCTTTCCCCCAGTAGGCATGGATGAGAACGTGACCGTCGGCTTGAGGTCCTGGCGGATGAAGCGAATGTTCTGCCGGTTCTCGTCGCTGAGCTCTAGCAACCGACCAACCAGAACCGCAAGGCGGTTGTCACGGAGTCGAGCCCGCCAGAGGGTTTGAGCTGCGGGCGCGAACTCCGCGGGAAGCGGGCAATCGAGCGCAACCTCCGCGTCGCCGATTAGTAGGTTCGCATGAAAGACGAAGCCTTCGGGTACGGGAATCACGTGCGCCTTCTTGTTCCTTAGGCTCTCCAGCGGTTTAAGGGGAGGGAGCGAGTTCGGGCTCAGCAAGAAGCGAATCTCGATGGCATGTGTCCACGGACCTGAAGAGAGTCGCAATAGCGGAGCAAGATCCTGCTTCTCCTTGGCGGCTAGGCGATAGTGCACTTGGCCGCTCTGATGGATGCTGAAGCGCTGGTTGCCACCGGGAGTGCGACAGGTCAGATAGACCTCCGCCCCTTCTGCCCAAACCTTCCAAAAGTTGGATGCCGGTTGCGCCCCAAGGGCTGGGGCGAAACGGAAGGCCTTGCCCTGGACTGGAAGCGGGCTCTGCTGAGTGCTCACGTGGAGGCGTGGATTGCTATTGAGAGCGGCAATGGGCGTGACCTGTGCGGCCAAACGCCGAGCTCAGCGGCGCTGTCTTGTGCGTCCGCTGGAACGACGAGTTATGCGAGCGGTCTTCTCCGCCAAAGCCAACAAGCCGAACAGAGCCTCGTTCACCGCCTCGGAGGTCGGAAACGCTTTCGCGACCCGCGGATCAAGCAGAGCGACAGAGGTTCCCTTTGCCGCCTCCGCATAGAACTTCCCTCGCTCGAGCTTCGCGAAATCTGATCGCTTGTACTCCGACCGCATTTCGCCTTTAACCTTCTTCATAAAGCTTCCTTTCGCCGCGCGTCACACGGCGCGCACTGATGATTCGAATCGCCCCAGGGCGGTACGTATGACACACCGCGAGAAGCCGGCCCAGGCGCGAGAGCCCAAAGGTGATGTACCGCTCTTCGCCGACCGAATGGTCCGGGTCCGGGCCTGATACCGCGATTGGATCCAAGAAAACCGTAGCCGCTTCGTCAAACGATACGCCGTGCTTGCGAAGGTTCGAGTCGGCCTTCCTTCTGTCCCACTCAAAGTTCATCAGCCGCAACGTGCTTCACGACGCATAACGTGCAAGGTAACGGGCGCCCAAACAGCTGGCGAAGCCGGCTGTTTGGGCGTCCCAGTTGACCGCCGGGTTAGCCCTCTCGTTTGGGAATGCGCTCATTTGGAGCAACCTGTTTTGAGAGTTCTCGCAATTCCGAAATAGGAAACGAAAGAAGTGTCGTGCCGATTCCGCCTCGGTGAGCAAACCGTTCTTGGATAAGCCTACCAGGGCCGTTGAATATTTCTTCGTAACGACCATCAGGATAGAGCTTGAAGCCCAAGTAATAGTCGGGGGTTGTTTTGAATGTAAGGCTATCCTTGAACGTGGCCTTGACTTGAACATTCCGACCATCCGTTGTGTTGCCATCGTGATCTGGTTGAGAAACCTCGTGAAGGATTACGTCGTACTCAAGTTCAGCAATGATTTCTCCGACATCGCCGACCAAGCGACCATCGACCGTGAACCGCCTGTGCGGGAATGCGGTCTTGAGGCGCTCGATGCCTTGAAAAACAAGGGCAAGACCTTCGGTAATGGCTATGCGTTTGGACATGATCAAAGAGGGGCTAACGTGATATGGGGCGAAGCCGTCCGTTGATCTGGCCCGCACCGTGCGCCCCAACACGGCCGGGCATCGGGCGAAAAAGCCATCGAATCCACAGCCTTATGGCGATACTGTACTTATATACAGCAATCCCTTGTCGTTCATCCATGGCCACCGCCGCTTCCCCCCTTGCCGACACTGGTCGACGTCCTCCAACGTGAGATCCGCGCCCGTCACATCAGCTTACGAACCGAGGACACCTACGTCTACTGGGCACGCGATTTCATCCGGTTTCATGGCCGCCGGCATCCCCGCGAGATGGGCGCGGCGGAGGTCGAGGCGTACCTGGCGATGCTCGCCAACCGCCGGGGGGTCGCCGCGTCCACGCACAACCAGGCGCTGTCCGCCTTGCTCTTTCTTTACCGCGCCGTGCTGAATGTCAACGCCGAAGTAAAACTGACCCACCCGGCTTTCACAGTTTCTTGCGCCGTTTCGGCGCTGCGCGCTGAAACGGCGCCGTCGGTCAAGCGGTTGCCGCCGCCGGCTCCCTGCGCTTCACCTGCCCCGCCTTGCGCTTGTCCTTCATCCGGTAGCTCTCGCCGCTGATCTGCACGATGTGCGCGTGATGCAGCAGCCGGTCGAGCATCGCCGCCGTCAGCGTCTGATCATCGGCGAAGGCGCTGGCCCACTGCGCGAACGGCAGGTTGCTCGTCAGGATCATCGACGCGCGCTCGTAGCGCTTGGCCACCACGTTGAAGAACAGGTTCGCTTCTTCGCGACCAAACGGCAGGTAGCCGATCTCGTCGACCACCAGCAGCTTCGGCCCGAGCACCGCACGGTTGAAGTACTCCTTCAGCCGGCCCTGGCTGCGGGCGGTGGCCATCTGCAGCATCAGGTCGGCGGCGCTGATGAAGCGTGTCTTGATGCCGGCCAGCACCGCCCGATAGGCCAACGCCGTGGCAAGGTGGGTCTTGCCGACGCCGCTCGGACCGAGCAACACCACGTTCTCGGCGCGCGCGATGAACGCCAGGCTCGCCAGTTCCTGAATCTGCGCCCGCGGCGCGCCGCTGGCAAAGCCGAAGTCGTACTGCTCCAGCGTCTTGACCGCCGGCAGGGTGGCGAGCTTCAGCAGGATGTTGCGCTTGCGTTCCTCGCGCGCGTCGGCCTCGATACGCAGCACGCGTTCGAGAAACTCGGCAAAGCTCGCTTGGCCGTCGGCGGCCGCTTGGGCCAGGTGCGGCCACTCGGTGCCGATGCGCTCGAGCTTGAGCTTCTCGCACAGCGCGGCGATACGTTCCTGCTGCAGGTTCATGCCGCCACCTCCAGCAACTCGTCGTACCGCGACAGCGGATGCTGCAGGCTCTGCACCGGTAGCGGCACCGCGACGCTGGCCGGCGCCAGCGGCGGCACCGGCTGATGAGCGCCGGGCAGCGGTAGCAAGGCGTTGGCCTCGATGACGAGGCGCTCGGCCGGACGCTCGCCGGTGGTGCCGTGAATCCGAACATTGGCCACTTCGGTGAGCCAGCGACCGATGTGGGTGTTGGCGGCGGTCACGTCGAGTTTCAGCCCGGCTTGCTTCAGGCTGGCCGCCAGCGGCACCAGGAAGCTGCCCTTGAGGTAACCGTTGAAGCGTTCGACCTTGCCTTTGGTCTTGGCCCGATACGGCCGGCATACCTTCGGCACAAAGCCATACGTGTCGGCCAACGCCAACAACTCGCCGTGCCAGCGGTGCTGGCCTGCGCCGTAGGCATCGCGCTCGATGACGACGGTCCTGGCGTTGTCGAAGAGCACATCGCGCGGCACGCCGCCGAAGAACGCGAACGCCTCGCGTAGGCACGCCGCCAGCGTGCTCGCCTGCTCGTCGCCGGTGAACCGAACGAAACTGGCGCGGCTGTAGCCAAGCGTCGCCACGAACGCCAGCAACGGATCCCGGCCACGGCGTACGACGGTGAAGTCGGCCTGCATCTGCTTGCCGGGCTCGGTCTCGAAGCGAACCAGCGGCTCCGCCTTCGGCCGCTTCAACGGCGCCACGAACGCCTTGAGCTGGCTGATGCCGCCAGCGTAGCCGCGCTCCTGCAGCTCCCGCAGCAGCACGGCCGCCGGAATCCAATGCGGTCGCGCCGCTTCGATCCGCTCCTTGACGTAGTTCTTGAACGGATCAAGTTTCGTCGGCCGCGCCGCCCGCGGCCCATAACCTCCCTCCTGCGGTTGCCGCAGATACCGGCGCACGGTGTTGCGCGATACGCCGAGGTAACGCGCGATCTCTCTGACCTTCATTCCCTGTCGGGCCAATACCCGAATCTCCACTGCTTCCTCCCGAGTCAGCATCGGCGGCAAAAAACCGCCATCGTCACCCGGGTGGGTCAGTTTTACTTCGGCGGGGTGGGTCAGTTTTGCATCGACGCTGACAGCTGAAGGTCGAGCTGCCTTGGCTGGACCAACTGCAGCGCCCCCGGCGGCCGCAGCGCTTGCCCGTCGTCCTGTCGGTCGAGGAAGTCACCGCCGTGCTGTCGCGAATGCAGGGTGAGCACGGTCTGCTGGCGCGCTTGCTGTATGGCACCGGCATGCGGATCTGTGAAGTGCACTAGTCAGAACTCAATCTGACAGTCGTTGGTTTTTCGATCATGCTTCGGTGCCCGGCGCGACGGCCGCAGGGCGTAGCCCGAAGGCCGGCGCGACGCGTTCCCTGGCGACACCGCGGCCTTCTTCGGCTCAGGCATCCCGCACGTGCGCCAGCGCCCGCTGCGGCGTCTCGTATACGTGCGGCGCGACGCAGCGCTTGCGCAGCGCGCTGACCAGCTTGACGCGCGGAAAACCGGAAGCGGTGTAACGCGAGACGCCGTCGCAATCGCGCTCGACCGGCGGTTTCGCCATCGCCGCGTTGCGCGTCCTCTCGGACGCCGGTACCCTCGCCAGCGGGATGCCCCTTTGTTCTGGTCGTCGATCCGAACGCCTCGAAACGTTCCCGCGGGATCCATCCCACCCCGGGCTTCCAGCGAATCTAGATCATCACCGAGATGTCCTGGCACGAAGGCCTGCTCACCGATCTGTACGAGCTCGCGATGGCGCGCACCTATCGCGTCGCCGGCATGGGCGGGCGTGCGGTCTTCGAGTTGTTCGTGCGCGCGCACCCGGGGCGCAATTTCCTCGTCGCCGCGGGGCTCGAGCAGGCGCTCGACTATCTGGAGAACCTTCGCTTCGACGACGACGATCTCGCGTTCCTGCGCAAACAGGCGGTCGGCACGCCCGACTTCATCGACTGGCTGCGCGGTTTCCGCTTCGAAGGCGACGTCGACGCGCTGCCCGAAGGGACGGTGTTTTTCCCGAGCGAACCGGTGCTGCGCGTGACCGCGCCGCTGCCGCAGGCGCAGTTCGTCGAGACGCGGCTGCTGAACCTCGTGCACTTCCAGACGCTGATCGCCTCGAAGGCCGTTCGTTGCGTGCTCGCGGCGCGCGGCCGCCCGGTGATCGACTACGGGCTGCGGCGCGCGCACGGGGCCGATGCCGGCGTGCTCGCCGCGCGGGCGAGCTGGATCGCTGGATTCGCCGGCACCGCGACGGTCGAAGCCGGTCGGGTCTTCGGGCTGCCGCTGTACGGCACGATGGCGCATTCGTTCGTGCAGGCGCACGGCGACGAGACCGCGGCCTTCCTCGCGTTCGCGCGCGCGAACCCCGCCAATGCGATCCTGCTGATCGACACCTACGACACGCTCGCCGCCGCGCGCAAGGTCGTCGCGGTCGCGCGAACGCTCGCTGCCGAAGGCATCGCGGTGCGCGCGGTGCGCATCGACAGCGGCGATCTCGACGCGTTGTCACGCGCGGTGCGCAGCGTGCTCGACGAAGGCGGACTGCGCGAGACCCGCATCATCGCCAGCGGCGGGCTCGACGAAGACTCGATCGACGCGCTCATGCGCGCCGGCGCGCCGCTCGACGCGTTCGGTGTGGGCAGCGCGCTCGCTTGCGCGTCCGACCATCCGGTGCTGGACTGCGCGTACAAGCTGCAGTCGTACGCGGGTGCCGCGCGCCGCAAGCGCTCGACCGGCAAGGCGACCTGGCCCGGCGTCAAGCAGGTGTTCCGCCGCGAGGTCGACGGCACGTATGCCGGCGACACGGTCGCGCTCGCCGACGAGCCGGCCGAAGGCACGCCGCTGCTCGTACCGGTCATGCGCGCGGGCCGCCGCGTTTCGCCGCCCGAGCCGCTCGACGCGATCCGCGCGCGGCTGCGCGGCGAACTCGACGCGCTGCCGGCTGCGCTCACCGAGCTCGCGATCGCGCCGCCCTACCCTGTCGAGATCTCGCCCGCGATCCGCGCGCTCGCCGCGCGGCTCGACGCGGCGTCGGGCTAGTGCTTCATCGGCGTGGCCGCGCCGGGCGTGGCCATGCGGACTTCGGCTTCGAGGGGCAACGTGAACTGCCGTTTGTCCTTCGTCTCGAAGCGCAGTTCGACGGGGATCCGCTCGCCGGCTTTGAGCGCGCGCTTCAGATCCATCAGCATCACGTGGTAGCCGCCCGGCTTCAGTTCGACCGGCTTGCCGGCGGCGAGGTCGAGCCCTTCGATCGCGCGCATCCGCATCACGTTGCCTTCCATCGCCATCTCGTGGATCTCGACGACGCCCGCCACCGGGCTCGCCGCGCCGACGAGCCGGACCGGCTCCTTCGCGGTCAGCGTCATGAATGCGCCGGTGCCCATTTGTCCCTGCACCGTTGCGCGCGCCCATACGTTCTTCGCCTCGACTTGCGCGTTGGCCGCGCCGGCGAGCACCAGCGCGGCGAGCGCCAGCAGCACTTTCAAGCTCGACTTCATTTCGTGTCCTTCCCAAGGTCGGCGGCGCGATCGATCGGCCGCACTGAATCGCGATGACGTTGTCTCGCCGACGCCGAGCGCCGGCGCCGGTCTACCGTGTCAACGGAAGCTGGGCGGCGCGCGCGTGAGCCCACGCGTGAAGGGCGCGGCGGGACGTGCGGTCGTTGCGCCGAAGGGCTGCACGGCAAGTGCCGGCGCGTCTGGACGCAGCGCCCATTCAATGGCCGGCAATGCGGGATCGGCCGATCCGACACAGCAGTCGTGCTGAGCGAAGTGCTGCGCGCGCGGGCCGCCGCCGTCGCACAGATCGGTGCGCCAGGCGCCCGACGTCCAGTGGGCCGCCGCCGCCCACGCAGGCGCGAACGCCGCGAGCACCGCCGCGCAGGCGAGCAGTCGGATGATCCAGCGCGGCAGCGACACGGCGGTTCGGCGTCGAGACTTTGGCCGATGATAGCCGCGCGCTGCTCAGGACGGCCTTGATTCCGACCGCCCTTGCCCCCGGTCGTCGGCAGGCGGCGCCGGCGGGCGCGTCGTGGGGTCGAGTTTGAGCGCCGCCTTGACCAGCAGATGCGCCGACACCGGCGCGGTCAGGAACACGAACAGCGTGATCATCAGCTCGTGCACGCTGGCGCCTTCGCCCCTGGACAGCGCGCCGGCCGTGAAGTACGCGGCCGAGGCGATCAGCACGCAGCCCACGCCCAGCGTCGACGCCTTGGTCGGCCCGTGCACGCGCTTGAGGAAGTCCGACAGTTTGGCCAGGCCGAATGAACCGATCAGCGCAAAGCCCGCGCCGACGACCATCAGCACGGCGATCAGCACGTCGAGCCAGATCGGCAGCGCGTTCATTCGACGATGTCTCCGCGCAGCAGGAATTTCGACAGCACCACCGTGCTGACGAAGCCGAGCATCGCGATCACCAGCGCCGCCTCGAAGTACAGCGCCGTGTCGAAGCGGATGCCGAGCAGCACGAGCAGCGCCATCGTGTTGATGTACAGCGTGTCGAGGCCGAGGATGCGATCGGGCAGGGTCGGGCCGCGCAGCAATCGGTAAGCCGCCAGCAGCAGCGCGACGCCGAAAGCGCCGATCGCGAACGGAAGCACGAGCGCGAGCACGGTCATTCGAAGATCTCCCGCAGCGGCGCCTCGTAGCGCCGCTTGATGGTCGCGACGAGTTCGGCCTCGTCGTCGACGTTGAACGCATGAACCAGCAACCAGCGCCGATCCTCGCTGATGTCCGACGACAGCGTGCCGGGGGTCATCGTGATGATGCCGGCCAGCGTGACGACGCCGTGCGGGTCGCGGATCGAAAGCGGCACCCAGACGAAGCGGGAATGGATCGCCGACTCGGGACCGAGGATGCGGCGCGCGATCTCGATGTTCGACAGCACGATGTCCCACAGCACGACCAGCGTGAGCTTCGCCGCGACGCCCCAGCGGCGGATGCGCGGTCGCTCCGGCCGCAGCGCGTCGGTGAACCACGGAATCGCGACCGCGAGCACCGCGGCGAGCACGAGATGCGCGGCATCGACGGTGTTGTTCAGCAGCAGCCACGAGGCGAACAGCACGACCGACAGCAGCGGCGCGGGAACGAGCTTCATTTGATCAGCCCCTCGCGCGGATTCCACAGCGGTGCAGCCGGCGGCTTGCCGAGCACGGCGTCGATGTAAGCGCGCCGCTCGAAAAGCTGGCGCGCGGCGGCTTGCGTGTAGTCCGCGAGCGGCCCTGCGAGCGCAGCGATCGCGACGACCAGCAGCGTGAGGACCGGCAGCGCAGCGCGTTGTGCCGCCGGTGCCTGCGGGTTGCCGCGATCCGCCGCGTCGCCCGCCTGCCAGAACACGACGCTGCCGGCGCGGGCGAGCGCGACGATCAGCGCAAAGCTCGAAACGAGCACGACACCCCATACGGGCACCGGCCATGCGCTCGCTGTCGCCGCCTTCAGCAGCAGCGCCTTTCCGAGAAAGCCCGCCAGCGGCGGCAAACCGGCGACCGCGATCGCCAGCACGAAGTACGCCGTTCCGAGTTGTCCGCGCCCGCTGTCCATCGGCGCTGCGGTGAGCGCGTCGTCCGCGTCCCCACGCGCCGCGCCGATGCGGTCGATCAGCAGAAACAGCGCGGCTGCGGCCAGCGTGCTGTTGATCAGATAGAACAGCCCCGCGCCGACCGTCTGCGCGGTGCCGAGCCCGAGCGCGAGCAGCAGCGTGCCGGCCGACGCCACCACGAGATAGGCGACGAGCACGCGCAGCCGGCTGGCGGCCAGCACGCCCTGCGCGGCGAGCAGCAGCGTTCCCATCGCGAGCCACGGCAGCCACGGCTGCGCGACCTGCGCGGCGGCGCCGCCGGCGTCGCCGAACACGAGCGTGTAGACGCGCGCGATCGCGTAGACACCGACCTTGGTCATGATCGCGAACAGCGCAGCCACCGGTGCGGCCGCCGCGCTGTAGGTGTCGGGCAGCCAGAAGTACAGCGGCAGCAGCGCCGCCTTGACCGAAAACACGACGAGCAGCAGCAGCGCGGCGGTCTTGAGCAGCACCGCGTCTTCGGCCGGCAGCCGAGTGACGCGCTCGGCCAGATCGGCCATGTTCAGCGTGCCGGTGAGGCCGTACAGCAGCGCCACCGCGATCAGGAACAGCGCCGATCCGGTGAGGTTGAAGGCGACGTAGTGGATCGCGGCCTTCACTCGGCGCGGCCCGCCGCCGTGCAGCAGCAGTCCGTACGAGGCGATCAGCAGCACTTCGAAGAACACGAAGAGATTGAACAGATCCGCGGTCAGGAACGCGCCGTTCAGCCCCATCAACTGAAACTGCAGCAACGCATGGAAATGCGCGCCGCGCGATTCTTCGCCGTCGCGCGCGTAAAGCGCGGCGCCCAGTGCCACCAGCGCCGTCAGCACCAGCATCAGCGCGCTCAAGCGGTCGAGCGCGAGCGCGATGCCAAAGGGCGCGGGCCAGTTGCCGAGCAGATACGCTTCGACCGCACCGGTGTCCGCGTGCGCCGCCAGCGCCGTGCCGAGCGCGAGCAGCGCCAACACGGTCGCGAGCGACAGCGCCGAAGCAAGCCGCGGCCATCGCCCCTCGATCGGCACCAGCGCCGCGCCCGCGAGCAGCGGCAACACGACCGGCGCGACGATCGCGTGCTCCAAGAAATTGGGGTCAGACACCATTTTCTCTGGACTCGCCTTCGGCGCCGTCGACATGATCCGACCCCGTTTCGGCGCGCGCGCGCAGCGCGATCGCGAGCAGCAGCGCGGTCATGCCGAAGCCGATCACGATCGCGGTCAACACCAGCGCCTGCGGCAATGGGTCGGCGTAGTGCTCGAGCGTGGCCGCCATGCCCTTGCGCACGATCGGCGGCGCACCGACCTTGATGCGACCCATCAGGAAGATGAACAGGTTCACCGCGTACGACAGCAGCGTCAGCCCGAGGATCGTGTCGAAGCTGCGCGCGCGCAGCAGCAGGTACACGCCGGTACCCGTCAGCACGCCGACGCCGAGCGCGAGCAGCAGGCTCATTCGCGCGGCTCCGCGTCCACGGCAGGCGCCGCCGGCAGCGTGAGCCGGGCCATCGCCACGAGTCCCGTCATCGTCGCGCCCACGACGGTGAGAAACACGCCGAGATCGAACAGCGCCGCACTCGCCAGCGGCACGGGACCGATCAACGGAACTCGCGGATAGTCGTAGGTGCTGGTCAGGAACGGGCTGCCGAAGAACCAGCTTCCGACGCCGGTCAGCCCCGCGATCAGCAGTCCGGCAGCGATCCACACGCGGAAGTCCGTGCGCATGCGCTGTTCGACCCAGCGCTGCCCGTTGGCGACGAACTGCAGGATCAGCGCGATCGCGAGCACGAGCCCGGCGATGAAGCCGCCGCCGGGCAGGTTGTGCCCGCGCAGGAACAGGTAGACAGCGACCAGCACCGCGAGCGGCAACAGCAGCCGCGCGGCGAGCGCGAGCATCAACGGGTGGCGCGCCGCTTCCGACCCGCCTGCCGACGGACTCGACTGCACGCCGACGCGCGGCGCGAAGCCGCGCATCAGCGCGTAGATCACGAGCCCCGCAATGCCGAGCACGGTGATTTCGCCGAGCGTGTCGAAGCCGCGGAAGTCGACGAGGATCACGTTGACGACGTTGGTGCCGCCGCCTTCGGATGCCGCGTTGCGCAGGAAGTACGGCGCGATCGAATCGACCGGGCGATCGAGCACGGTCCACACGATCGCGGCCACGCCGAGACCGGCGGCGGCCGCGATCGCGATGTCGCGCGCGCGCCGCGCGCGGCTGCGTTCGCGCGCGCCTTCGAGCGGCAGCCAGTTCAGCGCGAGCATCATCAGGATGATCGTCGCCACCTCGACCAGCAACTGCGTCAGCGCCAGATCCGGCGCCGACAGGTAGACGAACGTGAGGCTCACGACCAGTCCGACCGCACCGACCAGGATCAGTGCGAGCAGCCGCGCGCGATGCGCAAGCACCGTGCCGAACGCCGCCGCCGCACCGATCGCCCAGACGGCGACGAACGCGAACGGCGTAGCGCCCTCGATCGCCGGCAGCCGCTCGGGCAACCCGCCCTGCATCCATGCCGCCAGCGGCGGCCCGGCCCCGGCGGCGAGCGCGAGCACGACGAGCAGCAACAGATAGCGCTGCAAACTGCCGTTGACGAGCGCAGCGGTCAGCGCACCCGCCGCGCGAACGACGCGCTCGACTACGAAGACGAAGACCTCGCGCCCGCCGCGCGGCCAGTGGATCAGCCGGTGCAGATCGACGAATTTCTGCAGCCCGAAGTACAGCAGCAGCCCGCCTGCGAGCGCGACCGCGCTCATCGCCAGCGGCAGGTTGAAGCCGTGCCAGATCGCGAGCTTGTATTCGGGCAGCGGCGCGAACGGGCCGCCGTACAGCGCGGCCTGCGCGCCGACCGCGAGCAGCGGGCCGACGGTGGCTGCCGGCAGCAGACCGACCGCCAGGCACAGGACGACCAGCAGTTCGACCGGGACGCGCATGAAGCGCGGCGGCTCGTGCGGCCGCTTCGGCAGCCCGGTCGCGTCGCCGTTGAAGAACACATCGTGGATAAAGCGCACGCTGTAGGCGACGCTAAAGACGCCGGCCGCTGTCGCGCCGAGCGGCAGCCACACTTCGAGCGCCGGATAGCCTTCCTTGAGCACCGTTTCCGCGAAGAACATCTCCTTCGACAGAAAGCCGTTCAGCAAGGGCACGCCCGCCATCGCGCCCGCGGCGACCATCGCGAGTGCGCCGGTGACCGGCATCGCGCGCCACAAGCCGTTCAACACGCGCATGTCGCGGCTGCCGGCCTCGTGGTCGATGATGCCGGCCGCCATGAACAGCGACGCCTTGAAAGTCGCGTGATTCAGGATGTGGAAGACGCCGGCGACGATCGCCGTCTTCTCGTCGAGCCCGAACAGCAGCGTGATCAGCCCGAGATGGCTGATCGTCGAATACGCGAGCAGACCCTTCAGGTCGTGCTGGAAGATCGCCAGATACGCGCCGACGAGCAGTGTCGCGAGTCCCACCAGCGTCACGATCCAGAACCACGGTTCGGCGCCGCCCAACGCCGGGTACATCCGCGCGAGCAGGAACACGCCCGCCTTGACCATCGTCGCGGAGTGCAGATACGCCGAGACCGGCGTCGGCGCGGCCATCGCGTGCGGCAGCCAGAAATGGAACGGGAACTGCGCGCTCTTGGTGAACGCGCCCGCGAGCACGAGCACGAGCGCGGGCACGTACAGCGGATGCGCGCGGATCAGCGTCCCCGATGCGAGCACCACGTCGAGCTGCGTGCTGCCGACGATCTGCCCGAGCAACAGCACGCCGGCCAGCAACGCCAGCCCGCCTGCGCCGGTGATCGCGAGCGCCAGCTTGGCGCCTTCGCGCGCGTCGCTACGGTGCTGCCAGTAGCCGATCAGCAGGAAGCTCGACAGGCTGGTCAGCTCCCAGAAAACGACCAGCAGTACCAGGTTGTCGGCGAGCACGATGCCGAGCATCGCGCCCATGAACAGCAGAAGGAAAGAGAAGAAGCGCGGCGCCGGATCGGCGCGGTCGAGGTAGTACGCCGCGTACAGCACGATCAGCGCGCCGATGCCGTAGACGAGCAGCGCGAAGACCCAGGCGAGTCCGTCCATGCGGAATCCGAACCCGAGCCCGAGTTGCGCGACCCAGTTCGCGCCCCAGCGCAGGACTTCCCCGCCGAACACCGCCGGCGCGCTCGCGGCGACCAGCGCGCAGCCGGCCAGCGCTACCGCGCCGGCGATCCACGCGGCCGCTGCGCGCGACAGCCTTGACGACAGGATGAACAGCAGCGCACCGCCTGCGAAAGGCAGACCGACCAGCAGCACGGTGAGCGCGCCCATCGGATCACTTGGACGCGCGCGGGACGGGGCGCAGCAGCACGACCACCAGCGTCACGATCGTCAGCGGAATGACGAAGCCGAGCATCGCCGCGCTGAATGCGGGCAGCAGCGCGTGCCGCTGCGCGGCGAGGATCAGATACGCGACGTACGCGACGTAGTAGCCGACGAAGACCGCGCCCTCCCAGCGCGCGATCTCGCGACCCGTGAAGAAGATCGGCAGGCACGCCGCCGACGCCGCGAGCATCACCCAGACGTCGAAGTGCAGGAGGGCGGGCGCCACCGGGAGTCCCGCGGGCGCGACCAGGCCCGCCAGCCCGAGGCAGCCGAGGATGTTGAACGTGTTGCTACCGACGACGTTGCCGACGGCAATGTCGCGTTCGCCCTTGAGCGCCGCCGTGATCGACGTGGCGACCTCGGGCAGCGAGGTGCCGCCGGCGACGATCGTCAGCCCGATGACCAACTCGCTGATGCCCAACGCCTGTGCAAATGCCACTGCCGCGCCGACGAGCCAGCGCGAACCCGTCGCGAGCAGTGCGAGCCCGCCGACGACCAGCAGCACCTGCACGGCCCGATGGCTGTCCCAGCGCGCGCGCCCGCCCGCCATGCGGTCGACTTCGCCCGCGTATTCGTCAGCGGTCGCGTTCGTCTGCCGGCGCGACTGCACGACGAGGAAGGCCGTGTAGGCGACGAGCAGCGCGACCAGCAGCGCCGCTTCGAGGCGACCGACGGCGCCGTCGACCATCATCACGATCAGCAGGACGGTCGCGCCGATCATGATCGGCACCTCCTGCCGGATCAGTTGCGCGTGAACGACGAGCGGCGCGATCAGCGCGGATGCACCGAGGATGAACAGGACATTGAAGACGTTGCTGCCGACGGCGTTGCCGATCGCGATGTCGGTCGTGCCTTCGAGCGCCGCGCCGACCGACACGGCGAGCTCGGGCGAGCTCGTGCCGAACGCGACGATCGTGAGCCCGACGACCAGCGGCGAGATGCCCCACGCGAGCGCGAGCTTCGAGGCGCCGCGAACGAGCGCCTCCGCGCCCGCGATCAGCGCGACCAGCCCGAGAACGAAGAACAGCAGTTGGATGGCCATCCCGCGTACCGGCCGCACGACGACGCGGCGCCTCGTACGAAGGCGGGCAGTATAGAAGCGCCCACCCGCTGCGACCGGCTGCGGGATTCCGCCAATTGCGCGCGGCGCGGCGGAAGAGTTGCGCGCCGTGGCTAAAGCACGTAGCGCGCGAGATCCTCGTTGCGGGCGAGATCGGCGAGCCGCGCCTCGACGTAAGCGGCGTCGATGACGAGGCGGTCGCCACGGCGGCTGCCGGCGTCGAACGAGATCTCCTCGAGCAACCGCTCCATCACCGTGTACAGGCGCCGTGCGCCGATGTTTTCGGTCTTCTCGTTGACCGCATACGCGATCTCGGCGAGCTTCGCGATGCCCTCGGGCGTGAATTCGAGCGTGACCTCCTCGGTCGCGAGCAGCGCCTGGTACTGCTTGGTCAGGCAGGCGTCGGTCGCGGTGAGGATGCGCTCGAAGTCCTTCGCCGACAGCGAGTCGAGTTCGACGCGGATCGGAAAGCGGCCCTGCAGCTCGGGGATCAGGTCGCTCGGCTTGGCGAAGTGAAACGCGCCGCTCGCGATGAACAGGATGTGATCGGTCCTGACCATCCCGTATTTCGTGTTGATCGTCGTGCCTTCGACCAGCGGCAGCAGGTCGCGCTGCACGCCCTGACGCGAGACGTCGGCGCCCTGCACTTCGGAGCGGCTCGCGATCTTGTCGATCTCGTCGAGGAACACGATGCCGTTGTTCTCGACGTTGGCGAGGGCCTTGGCCTTCAGCTCCTCTTCGTTGACGAGCCGCGCGGCCTCTTCGTCGATCAGCAGCTTGTACGCCTCGCGAACCTTCAACTTGCGCGGTTTGCGACGGCCCTGGCCGAGATTGGCGAACATCGACTGGATCTGCTGCGTCAGCTCCTCCATGCCGGGCGGGGCCATCACTTCCATCGTCGGCATCGGCTGCGCGACCTCGACTTCGATCTCGCGCTCGTCGAGTTCGCCTTCGCGCAGCTTCTTGCGGAACTTCTGCCGCGTCTCGTTCGCTTCGGCCGAACGCGCCTCGGAGAAGCCGAAGTCGCGCGGCGCCGGCAGCAGGATGTCGAGGATGCGGTCCTCGGCGGCGTCTTCGGCCTTCGCGCGCACCTTCTTCATCTCGGCTTCGCGCGTCTGCTTGATCGCGATGTCGACGAGGTCGCGCACGATCGAATCGACGTCGCGGCCGACGTAGCCGACCTCGGTGAACTTGGTCGCCTCGACCTTGATGAACGGCGCGTCGGCGAGCCGCGCGAGCCGCCGCGCGATCTCGGTCTTGCCCACACCGGTCGGGCCGATCATCAGGATGTTCTTCGGCGTGATCTCCGAGCGCAGCGGCTCGGCGACGTTCTGCCTGCGCCAGCGGTTGCGCAGCGCGATCGCGACCGCGCGTTTGGCTTTGTCCTGCCCGACGATGTGCTTGTCGAGCTCGGAGACGATTTCCTTGGGGGTCATCATGGCAGCGTTCGGCTCTGGCGTACGCGGCGCCTGCGCGGTCGCACGCGCGCTGCGCCGGTTCAGTCGGAGGGCGTGCCTTGGATAGCGCAGCGCGGGTTCATCGCTTCGATCGGCGCGGCATCTCAGTCGAGAGATTCGATCGTGTGCGACTGGTTCGTGTAGATGCACAGGTCGCCGGCGATCGCGAGCGACTTCTTGACGACTTCGACGGGCGGCAGCGCCGTGTTGTCGAGCAGCGCGCGCGCCGCGGCCTGCGCGTACGGACCGCCCGATCCGATCGCGATCAGTCCGTACTCGGGCTCGAGCACGTCACCGGCGCCGGTGATGATCAGCGAGGTCTCGCGGTCGGCCACCGCGAGCATCGCCTCGAGCCGGCGCAGGATGCGGTCGGTGCGCCAGTCCTTCGCGAGTTCGACGGCGGATCGCAACAGATGCCCCTGGTGCTTCTCCAGCTTCGCCTCGAAGCGCTCGAACAGGGTGAACGCGTCGGCGGTGGCGCCTGCGAAGCCCGCCAGGATGCGGTCGTGATACAGGCGCCGCACCTTGCGCGCGCTCTGCTTGACGACGACGTTGCCGAGCGTGACCTGACCGTCGCCGCCCATCGCGACCTGTGCGTCGCGGCGCGCCGAGACGATGGTGGTGCCGTGGAAGAGTTCCATCGGTTGCGATATGGCACCGCGCGGACGCGGTTCAAGGGCGCGCTACGAGCGGCGCAAATGGACGCCGGCGATCGCGGTGATGCCGAGCAACTGGAACAGCGCGCCGACCATCACGTTGACGTCGCGGAATTCGACCGTCGCGCCACCCTGCTGCAGCTTCATCACGAGCGTCAGCAGCGCGGAAGCGGCCGAGAACGCCATGCGACGAAGCTGGCCGCAATCGACGCTGAGCTCCTTGTTCACGCGCGCCAGCGCGGCGAGCCGGCCGAAGAACGGCTCGCCTTCGGCTTCGATCATGCCGCGCCACGCGAGCGGATCGTCGCTGGCGACGGCGGTCGCGGCGAGCGCCGCCGGCGCGGCGGCGCGCGTCTTCATGTTCGGCGGCGCCGGCTCCCACGAAGGCGGCGACACCTCGAAGGTGATGCAGTACTGGATGCCGGTTTCGTCGAAATCGTCCTGCCGTCCGAGCAGCCGGAACACTTCGAGCAGCAGCATCCAGCCGGCGTCCGAAGCGTCGCGCCGGCCCGGTTCGATCGCCGCGCGCAGCGGATTGATGAGCTGCTCGGCGCCCTGCACGATCAGCTCGTGGCTCGCGCGCTTGAACGCGTTGAACACGCGCAGCAGCAGTTCGGCGCCGACCAGATCGATGCTGCGCACCGCCGATGCGTCGAGCGTCAGCGTCGGATGCGACGCGGCGAGCTGCTTGAGCTGCTCGAGCGGCTTGACGACATTGGCGTCGACGACCGCCGGCAACCGGACCGTCGCCACGCCCGCAGCCACCGGCGCCGCGCCGACGCCGGGGCGCGGCGCGGGCGCCGCGGCGTAGTCGACCCACGCCGGCGGCGAGCTCTCGAAGCGCCGCGCGTAGTCGATCGTCAACTGCTCGAACGCGGCTCGATCGCCGCGCTGGTTGATCAGCTCGAACAGCATCAGCCACGCCATCTGCCGCGCGTGACCGAGGTCGTCGGCTGCGATTGCGGCGCGCAGATTCGCTTCGGCTTCCTCGATCTGCCCGTTGGCGAACAGGATCGCGGTCTCGTCGATCACCGAGCCCGCACCCGAGGTATGGATCTCGATCGCGTCGATGCTGCCGGCGAGCGCGTCGCCTTGCGCGTCGAACGCGTCGTCGTCGCGGCTGGCGATCGCGGCCGGCGCAGGCAGCGTCGCCGACAGGCGCTGCGTCGCCACGGCCGCGCCGCCGCCGGTGTTGGCGCCGACGTTCTGCTGCGACGGGCGAAGGAAGTCGCGCGCCATCTCGGACTCGATCGCGTCGATCTTCGCCGCCGTCTCCATCGCGAGCGAACGCGCGAGTTCCTTGTCGGGGATCGCGTTTTCCGTCGTCGCAAAGCGCTGCGAAGGCAGCGAGGCGCGGTTCAGCGAGCGGTTGACGGGTTCGGGCAACGGTCGGCCGACCGGCGCGGGCGGTACGCGCGCGGCCGCAGGCGTGGCGACACGGGCATTGCCGCCGCCCTTGCGGGACCGCTGCTTGGCGTCCTTCGGATCCTTTTTGAAGAACGAAAAAACCACGTCTTCTCTCGGTGTGGCGCCGTGCGTTGAACGATCGCTCGGGCGCGCGCTTTCCGCTGCGCGTCCGGACCGACCCGGTCAGACTAAATCACGGCACCTGCGGCAATCGCCTGCTGAGCGGCTGCGCGAGGGGCCGTTTCCGCGCTTTGCCCGACCCGCCGCGGCGCCGCGAACCGGCGCGTTCCTCGGCGGCCACTATATCAATTTTGCCGAGCGAATCCGGCGTCGCTCGCCACTGCACGCGCCGCAAGGCCTACCGCCTAAGGGTGATGCGCGTGACCCGGGCTCACTTCGGTCGCTCGCAAGACCAGTCGAAGCGTCGACGTCGCCAAGACCGTTGTGGTCCACGGCGAGCGCGCAGGTGAGGCAGATCGGCGGCCGCCCGGGTGCAGCGTCGCCGACGCGCAGCGCATGCCGCGGCGGCGGGCGGTTCAGTCGCCGTACAGCTTCTGTTTGAGTTCGCGCCGCTGCTGCGCCTCGAGCGACAGCGTGGCCGTCGGACGCGCGAGCAGACGCGGGATGCCGATCGGATCGCCGGTTTCCTCGCAATAGCCGTACTCGCCGCTCTCGATCCGGGCGAGCGCCTGTTGCACCTTCTTCAGCAGCTTGCGCTCGCGGTCGCGCGTGCGCAGCTCCAGCGCGTGCTCCTCTTCGATCGTCGCGCGGTCCGCCGGGTCGGGCACGATCACGGTTTCGCGCAGATGCTCGGTCGTCTCGCCGGCGTTGGCGAGCAGCTCCTTCTCCATCTGCTGCAGCCGGTACCTGAAAAACTCGAGCTGATCCGCGTTCATGTAGTCCGCGTCCGACATCTGCAGCAGCTCGCCTTCGGTCAGCAGCCGTTTGCCGTTGACGTAGATCGGCGCTTCGCTGCGACTCGCCGAGCGGCTCAGCAGATACTCGTGCGCAGCGGCGACATCCTTCGGATCGACGACCGGCGCCGGCTTCGGCGGCGCCGGGCGCGGCGCGATCGGTGCGACCGCGACCGGCTGCGGCGGAGCCGGAATCGCGCGAGCCGGTGCAGCGGCCGGCTTCTCCGCGGGTTTCGCCGCCTTGACGGGTGTCGCTTTGGCCGACGGCGCCGCCTTGGCTGCGGTTTTCGCCGGCGCTTTGGCGGGCTTGGCCGCCGGCTTGCGCGCGGGCGCGGCCTTCGCCGCCTTCTTTGCCGGTGCCTTCACGTGCTTGACCGCCGGCTTCGCCGTTTTCTTGGCCGGCGCTTTGACGGCTTTCTTCGCCGGCGCCTTTGCTTTACCTGCCATGTTTGCTACCCCAATTGCTGCCTGCCTGCCGCCGGCAGGGCGCCGGCGTTACCGCGCAAGACAGGCCTCGAGTCCCTTGAGAATCGCATCCTTCGGAAGATTGCGTCCGATGAACACGATCTTGCTGGCCGGTTTTTCGTCCCTGCCCCAAGGCCGGCCCACATCCGCTCCCATCAGCATGTGTACGCCCTGGAAGATCATGCGGCGCGGGCTGCCGTCCATAAAAAGCACGCCTTTATACCGAAGCATGTCCTGCCCGTAAACCTGGGTCAGCGCGCCCATGTAGTCCTCCAACTTCGCCGCATCGAAGGGCCGTTCCGACTGGAAAACGAAGGCCTTGATCGCGTCGTCGTGGTGATGGTGACGGTGGCCATGGCCGTGATGGTCGTGATCGTGATCGCAATGGTCGTGATCGCAGTCATGGCCGTGATCGTGCCCGGCCTCGCGGCGTGCCTTCGCCGCGTCCGGATGCTCGGCGGCGAGGAAGTCCGGGTCGATCTCGAGGATCGCGTTCAAGTTGAAGCCGCGAATGTCGAGGATCTCGCCGATCGGCACCTGGCCCATGTGCACCGGCTTGATCGGCGCGCGCGGGTTCATCCGGATCAGGCGCTCGCGCAGCGACTCGAGCTCGTCGGCATCGACCAGATCGGTCTTCGACAGCAGGATGCGATCGGCGAATCCGACCTGGTTCTGAGCCTCGGGTTGCGCGTCGAGCGTGTCGTGGCCGTGCTTGGCGTCGACGACGGTGATCACGCCGTCGAGCAGATAGTAGGAGGAGATGTTGTCCTCCATGAAGAACGTCTGCGTGACCGGCCCGGGATTGGCCATTCCGGTCGTCTCGATGATCACGCGGTCGAAGCCGAGCAGCTTCTTCTCGCGCTTGTCCTTCAGGTCGGCAAGGATGCGCACCAGATCGCCGCGCACCGTGCAGCAGATGCAGCCGTTGTTCATCTCGACGATCTGTTCGTCGGTATCGGCGATCAGCAGCTCGTTGTCGATGCCCTCGGGACCGAACTCGTTCTCGATCACCGCGATCCGGTGCCCGTGCTGCTCCTTGAGGATGCGGTTCAGCAGCGTGGTCTTGCCTGCGCCGAGAAAACCCGTGAGAACGGTCACCGGTACTTGTGGCTCGGTTGCTTGCATGAGAACTCCTGCGGGTTTCGGCGAGGGCTAATGCGCGCAGCGCGTTACGCCGGAGCCAAACCCGGCGAGCACGATAACGGGGACTTGCGGTTCGTTCATTGCGGTCTCCTGCGCGCGGGCGCCGGGGCGGCGGCCCCGAAAAGGGCGCGTAGTGTAGTCAAGTCCCCCGGCCCGCGGCGGACGCCCTAGATGCGGGTCAGGAGCAATCCCTTCAAGTACTCGCCTTCGGGGTGCGTCATCAGCAGCGGGTGGTCGGTCCCGGCGGCAAGCCGCGCGAGCAGCTGGCAGTCGACGCGCGCGTCGATCACGGCGCCTGCGACGATCTTCTGGAACAGATCCACGTCGATCGCGCCCGAGCACGAAAAGGTGAGCAGCCGCCCGCCCGGCGCGAGCAGCCGCAGTGCCGACAGGTTGATGTCCTTGTACGCGCGCGCGGCGCGCTCGACATGATGGTGGCTCGCGGCGAACTTCGGCGGATCGAGCACGATCAGGTCGAAGCGTCGGCCCTCGTCGCGCAGCGCCCGCAGCGCATCGAACACGTCGGCGGCCCGCCACTCGGCAGCCGCCGGATCGAGTCCGTTCAGCGCCCAATTGCGCCGCGCCAGCGCGAGCGCATCGGCCGACGAGTCGATCGACAGCACCGGACTCGCGCCGCCGCGCGCCGCGGCGACCGAAAAGCCGCCCGTGTAGCAGAAACAGTTGAGCAGCGCGGGCGTGCGGCCGTGCGCGCGCGCGAGTTGCGCGGCGAGCTCGCCGGCCAGCCGGCGGTTGTCGCGCTGGTCGATGTAGAAGCCGGTCTTGTGGCCGCGCCGAACGTCGACGAAGTAGCGGACTCCGTACTCGTGCACCTCGACGAGGTCGGGCGGTTCGGCGCCGCGCACGACGGCGGTCGATGGCGCGAGTCCTTCGCGCTGACGCGTCGCGCTGTCGGAGCGTTCGTAGACGTTCGCACAGGCGGTCGCCGAGACGAGCGCATCGAGCAGCACGTCGCGCTGCGCTTCGACACCCGCGGCCTGGAACTGAACGACGAGCTGGTCGGCGTAGCGGTCGGCGATCAGGCCCGGCAGTCCGTCGGCCTCGCCGAAGACGAGACGGACCGCATTGGTCGCGTCGAACAGCGTCGTGCGGCGGGCGACGGCCGCGCCCACGCGCGCCGCGAACCAGTCCGCGTCGATCAGATCGCTCTCGATGAAGCTCCAGCAGCGCGCCCGGATCGACGACGCCGGCGAATACGCTGCCCAAGCGAGCCACGTTCCGTCGGCTGCGCGAACGGCGACCGTCGCACCCGCGGCCGGCCGGCCGGCGACGCGCGCGACCGCGGTCGCGTAGACCCACGGATGCCGCCGCGCGAGCGAGCGCTCCTTGCCCGGTTTCAGGACCAGTTCGCCGTCGACCTTCAAGGCTTGCTTCTCTTCGCCTTCGCGCGGGGATGCGCGGCGTCGTAGGTCCTCGCCAGGTGCTGCCAGTCGAGCTTCGTGTAGATCTGGGTGGTCGCGATGCTCGCGTGGCCGAGCAGTTCCTGCACCGCGCGCAGATCGCCGCTGGACTGCAGCACGTGCGAGGCCATCGAGTGCCGCAGCACGTGCGGATGAACGTGAACGCCGAGGCCGAGCCGGCGCGCGAGCAGGGCGAGCCGCTGCTGCACGCTGCGCGGCGCGATGCGGCCGCCGCGCGCGGAGACGAACAGCGCGCGCTCGTCGGCGCGCGGCAGCGTTGCGCGCGCCGCCAGCCACGCGCGCAACGCCTGGGCCGCCGCGGCGCCGACGGGCACCGCGCGCGTCTTGCCGCCCTTGCCGGTGACGGTGACTTCGTTCGCTTCGAGGTCGATCCAGCTCGTCGACGCGGGGCGGCGCCCTTCGGCCGGGAAGTGCCGCCAGTCGACGCTCACCAGTTCGGCGAGCCGCAGCCCGCTCGAGTACAGCAGCTCGACCATCGCGCGGTCGCGCAACGCGAGCGCCGAGCCGTCGGTTTCGTGCGCTGCGAGTTGAACGGCCTGGTCGGGGGCCAGCGCCTTCGGCAGTCGCCGCGCGCGCTTTGGCGCGCGGATGCCGACCGCCGGATTCGCCTCGACTGTGCCCTGACCACCCAGCCATCGATAGAAGCTTCGCCACGCCGAGAGCGTGCGCGCGAGCGACGCTGCGCCCAGTCCGGCGCCGTGCAGCTTCGCGACGAAGCGGCGCAAGTCCGCGCCGGCGAGCCGCTCCACCGGTGTCGCGCCGGCCAGTTCGGCGAGCTTGGCCAGGTCGCGCCGGTACGCGTCGACAGTCAGCGCGGACAGCCGGCGCTGCGAGGCGATGTGCTCGAGGTACTCCGCCGCCGCCGGCGGCAGTGCGGGTTCGGTGGCCGCACTCATCCCCTGCGCAGTCGAGCGAGCGCCGCGCTCGCGAGTTCGGCGATCCGCGCCAGGAAGGCCGTCCCCATCGTGATCTGGAAGCGGTCCTTGTCGGGCGAGCCGAGCACGAGCAGTCCGAAGGCGTCGGGACTGGCGCCGATGCGCAGCGGCAGCATCGCGAGGCTGTGCACGGCGCCCTCGTCGGCCGCCATCCAGCGCGCCGCCTCGAAGCCGACGTTCGAGCCGCAGAACGGCGCCTGCATGCTGGAGGCGAGCCGCTTGACGTCGTCGCTGACCGCTTCGGCGCAGGCGATCCCCGCGTACGCGGGCTGCACGTCCCAGACGCGGACCGCGCCGAACGGCACCGCGAACAGACGCTTCAACTCCTCGACCGCCGTCGACGGCAGTTGCACCGGATCGGTCTGCAGCAGCAGCGCGCGCGCCCATCGAACGACTTTGTCGGCGATGACGTCGTTTTCCTCGCCATGGCGCAGCATCTCGGCGATGCGCGCCTCGAGTGCGCGGATGCGGTCGCGCAGCAGCAGCGACTGGCGCTCGACCAGCGAGATCGCCTGCCCGTTCTGCGGATGCGGGATATTGATGACGCCGAGCAGTTCCGGATGCTGTTCGAAGAAGTCCGGGTGTTCGGCCAGGTAGCGCGCGACGTCGTCGACTTTCAAATCTCGATCTCCCCTTCGAAAACCTTCACCGCCGGACCCGTCAGCCAAACCGGGTGCCGCGCGCCATCGTCCGCGCCGTCCCAAGCCACGCGCAACCGCCCTCCGCGCACCTGCACTGTGACCGGGGAGTCGAGAAGGCCGCGCTGAATTCCGGCGACCGCGGCGGCGCACGCACCGGTCCCGCAGGCAAGCGTCTCGCCGGCGCCGCGCTCCCAAACGCGCAGGCGGATCGTGTGCCGGTCGACGATCTGCATGTAGCCCGCATTGACGCGCTTCGGAAACCGCGGGTGATGTTCGATGACCGGGCCGTCGCGCGCGACCGGGGCGTCATCGACGTCGTCGACGATCTGCACCGCGTGCGGATTGCCCATCGACAGGACGGAAAACCACAGCTCCCGCCCGTGCACGACGAGCGGCCAGAGCTGCGCCCGGTGTTCGGCACGCGCGACCAGGCCGTTCGCTTCGAACGGCACGCGCGGCGGATCGAAGATCGGCGGACCCATGTCGACGGTCACTTCGCCGTCGTCCTCCAGCCGCGGCTCGATGACGCCGCTCTTCGTCGCCACGCGGATCGCGCGCTTGGTCGTCAGGCCCTGATCGTGGACGAATTTCACGAAACAGCGAGCGCCGTTGCCGCACTGCTCGACCTCGCCGCCGTCGGCGTTGAAGATCCGGTAGCCGAAGTCCACACCCGGCAGCGGAGGCGGCTCGACCACGAGGATCTGGTCGGCGCCGATGCCGAAGCGGCGGTCCGCCAGCGTGCGCACGAGCGCGGGCGACAGCTCGATGCGCTGCGCGATGCCGTTGAGCATCACGAAGTCGTTGCCGGCGCCCTGCATCTTGGTGAACCGCAGTCTCATGCGGCGAATTATCGCCCAGCGGTCGCGCGAGCCACTGTGCTCGTGTAGGGACGCGGCGCGCGTTACCGCGTGTTACGAACCCGACGGAAGACGGCACCGCCGCCGCGTGTTCTGCGCGTGCTCGCCCATCCTCGACCACGCATCACCGTCCAGGGAGGTCCCATGCGCGTAATCGCAAACACCCTGACCGCATCGCATGTTTCGGGCACTCGCAAGCGCTTCCGCGCACTCGCCGTGACCGCAGCGCTCGCCACCGCGTTTACCGCGTGCGGCGGGGGCGGCTACGGCGGCAGCGCCAGCACGATGAGCCTCGCGCCGACGATCACGACACAGCCAGCGAACGTCACGGTGGCAGCCGGACAGCCGGCGACTTTTTCCGTCGTCGCGTCGAGCGCATATGCGATCACTTATCAATGGTTGCGCGACGGCGCGACGATCAATGGGGCGACCGCGGCAACCTACACGCTCGCGGCCGCGACAGCCAGCGACAACGGCGCCCGGTTCAGCGTCGTCGTCTCCAACGCATACGGCTCGGTGACCAGCAATGCAGCGACGCTGACGGTGCAGTGACGATCGGCCGCGGTCCGGGCGAGCCCGCGGCGCGACGAACTGCGCGAATGCATCAGTACAACGAACGCGCGCCGGCAGGCCGCGTCTTGAAGCGCTTGTGCGTCCACAAATACTGGTCCGGCAGACGCCGCACCCAGCGTTCGATCTCGGCGTTCATCCACGCGGTGTCGGCGACCACGTCGCCGCTCGGATAGTCGCGCCACGGCGGCTCCAGATGCAGTACATAGCCGTCGGACGTCATTTCGGTGACGCACATGACGACTTTCGCGTTCGTCATCCTGGCCAGCCGCGCGACCATCGGCAGCGTCGCGGCGTCGACGCCGAAGAACGGCGCGAACACGCCGTTGCGCTCGCCCGGGTCCTGGTCGGGCAGGTAATAGAAGGGCAGACCTTCCTTCAGCGCGCGCACCGCGCCGCGCAGGTCGAAGCCCTCGCGCGCGATCAGCAGCGGTTCGTTGAAGCGATTGCGGATCGCGAGCAGCCAGCGGTCCCACTCGGCGTTTCGGTTGCGCGCGTAAATCGACACGCCGCGCACCAGGGTGTTGATGCGCACGCCGCCCGCGTCGAGCCCAGCGAAGTGCGGCGCGACCAGGATCAACGGACGGTTCGCGGGATCGGTCAGGTGTTCCGCGCCTTCGACGCGAACGAAGCGCTCGATCTCGTCGCGCGAGGCGCGCGCGAGCACGCCGTGGTCGACGAAGGCGCGCGCAAAATTGCGCAGCGTGCGACGGCCGATCGCTGCGCGCTCCGCCGCCGGCTTGTCGGGAAAGCACTGCGCGAGGTTGACGAGCGCGATCCGCCGGCGCGGCCAGACGAGCCACCACAGCAGGTCGCCCAGGAAATTGCCAAGCCGCGTGCGCGCCCGCGGCGACCAGCTCGCGGTCCACTCCATCAGCGCAACCAGCGCTCGCGCGGCGATCCGCTTCATGCGGGGATCGCGGGCGCCGGCGCCCCGGCCGGCACCTTGTAGCGGTTGTATCCCCACAGGTACTGCGCGGGACACGCGCGGATCAATCGCTCGAGCGCGCCGTTGAGCACCGCCGCGTCGTGCTCTGCGTCGCCAGTCAGCGCTTCGGCGAGCGGCGCCAGGTGGATGCGGTAGCCGCGCCCGCGCGGCAGCCGCTCGCCGTAGACCAGCACGACGATTGCGCTATGCGCCACGGCGAGCCGCGCCGGAAGCGTCATCGTGTATGCAGGGCGCCCGAAAAACGGCGCCCACACGCCCTCGCCGTGCGACGGTACCTGATCGGGCAGGATCCCGGCCGCCTGTCCGGACTTCATCGCTCGCATCAGCAGGCGCACGCCGCGCATGTCGGCCGGCGCGAGTGTCAAGCCCGGCACCGTGCGGCCGCGCTCCATCAGCGGGCGCAGTGCGGACTTGTGCGGAACGCGATACAGCACCGTCAAGGCACGCGTGCGCGGATCCGCGTGCAGCGCATAGGTCTTGGCGACGATTTCGAAGCAGCCCAGATGCGGCGTCAGAAACAGCGCGGGCCGCCCTTCGACCTGAACGGCCTTCAGCCTTTCGAGCTCGGCCGTGTCGACCTTGGCGAGCAGATCGCGCGGCGGGCGCATCCAGACCCAGGCGCTTTCGAGCGCCTGCTTGCCCGCCTCGGCGATGGCCGCGCGGCGCGTCGCGGCGTCGTCGAGTCCGGCCTGCGCGAGGTTCGCACGCAATCGTTCCCGGTACGTCGGCGAGAGCGCGTACGCGAGCCAGCCGGCAGCCGCGCCAACCGCGTGCACGGCCGCAAGCGGAAGGCGGGCGATCAGTTTGAAGAGCAGCGTGAGCAACAGCGTCGATATCGCAATGAAAGGCGCGCCGCGACCGGCGCCCGGAAGCGGCGCGGGTTTGACCCCTCTGTGCCGCATCCTTAGAATCCGGCACTCGCCGATTTATGACCAATTGCGGGGCGAGCCGCGCGCTGCGCATTGTCGCATCGCACCGTGCCCGATTCGAAGTCCGCGGGCCCGGCAAATACCGCTAAAGCGTCGCCGCTCACGTCGAGGGCAACGCGGTCAGGACCTTCGAACTGGAGTGGCACGTGGCCAACGATTTCCTTTTCACCTCCGAATCCGTCTCCGAAGGCCATCCCGACAAGGTGGCCGATCAAATCTCCGACGCGATCCTCGATGCGATCCTCGAAAAGGATCGCACCTCCCGCGTCGCCGCCGAGACGCTCGTGACGACCGGGCTCGTCGTGCTTGCCGGCGAGATCACGACCAACGCGGTCGTCGACTACCCGACGATCGCGCGCCACGTGATCAAGCGGATCGGCTACGACAACACCGAGTACGGCATCGACTACAAGGGCTGCGCGGTCATGGTCTGCTACGACAAGCAGAGCCCCGACATCGCGCAGGGCGTCGACGAGGGCAAAGGCCTGGACCTCGATCAGGGCGCGGGCGACCAGGGGTTGATGTTCGGCTACGCGTGCGACGAGACGCCGGAGCTGATGCCGGCGCCGATCTACTACGCGCACCGGCTGGTCGAGCGCCAGGCCGACGTGCGCCGCGACGGGCGGCTGCCATGGCTGCGGCCGGATGCGAAGAGCCAGATCACGATGCGCTACGTCGACGGCAAGCCGCACTCGGTCGACACCGTCGTGTTGTCGACGCAGCACGACCCCGATGTCTCGTACGAAGCGCTGAAGGAAGCGGTCATCGAGACGATCGTCAAACCGGTGTTGCCGAAGGAGTGGTTGAAGGACACCAAGTACCTGATCAATCCGACCGGCCGCTTCGTGATCGGCGGACCGCACGGCGACTGCGGGCTGACCGGCCGCAAGATCATCGTCGACACGTACGGCGGCGCGTGCCCGCACGGCGGCGGCGCGTTCTCCGGTAAGGATCCGTCGAAGGTCGACCGCTCGGCCGCGTACGCGGCGCGCTACGTCGCCAAGAATGTGGTCGCCGCGGGGCTCGCCCGCCAGTGCCAGGTGCAGGTCAGCTACGCGATCGGCTACTCGAAGCCGATCAATATCACCGTCTACACCGAAGGCACGGGCAGGATTCCCGACGACAAGATCGCCAAGCTGGTGACCGAGCACTTCGACCTGCGCCCCAAGGGCATCGTGCAGATGCTCGACCTGCTACGGCCGATCTACGAGAAGACCGCTGCGTACGGTCACTTCGGCCGCGACGAACCCGAGTTCACTTGGGAAAAGACGGATCGCGCTGCGGCCTTGGCGGACGCCGCTGGCGTGAAACGCCAAGCCGCCTAAGCGGCGATCGCGCCGATTGCGGCGCGCTTGACGACGAGCGGGCACGCGCGGCGCGCATCCGCCGCAAGCCAGACCCGCAGCGATCGCGATTCAACGAGGCGCGGATCGGCCGCGCGTCAGTCGATCGACGTGCGCGGCGCCGAGAGCAGGCGGAACGCGAAGCGGATCGCGTGCGCGCCTAGCACCGCGGCGACCGCGGCCGGCAGCCAGCCGAGCGCCAGCGTCAAAGCCACGCCGAAGGCGGGTACGCAGGCCGCGTAGACGGCGATGAATATGAGCATCGACGCGACCGCACCAGCCGTCTCCCCGGCATCCCGCTGCCCCAACGGTGCCATGTCTTCCTCCCGGCGGCGCCCGTCTCGACCGACACTGCGGCTCCACATGCTGTGCGCGGGGGCGCTCGTTAGTGCGCGATCGTGACGGGACGATGACGACAAGCCAATCCCACAGGGCGGCGATGGGGGCTCACCGCAAACGGGGGTGCCGTCCCACCCGTCGGTTATGATTCAGCCCCCTTCGAGGAGCGTTGCAACGGGGCGGCACCCGCCGCGCCCCGCCAGGCTCGAGGACGCCGCCCGGCACGCGAGGCGGCGCGTGTAAACGGCGCTCGCAAACTTCTTTTTCGGAAGGAGGGCGCGAGATGAGCGCCGTACTCAAATCCCAGGCTTCAGCGAAGAACGACTTTGTCGTCGCCGACCTTGCGCTCGCCGATTGGGGCCGCAAGGAAATCCGCATCGCCGAGACCGAGATGCCGGGCTTGATGGCGATCCGCGAGGAATTCGCCGCACGCCAGCCGCTGCGCGGCGCGCGCATCACCGGCTCGCTGCACATGACGATCCAGACCGCGGTGCTGATCGAGACGCTGCAGGCGCTGGGCGCGCAGGTGCGCTGGGCGAGCTGCAATATCTTCTCGACGCAGGACCACGCTGCGGCCGCGATCGCGGTCAAGGGCACGCCCGTGTTCGCAGTCAAGGGCGAGTCGCTCGCCGAGTACTGGGACTACACGCACCGTATCTTCGAGTGGCCCGACGGCGGCTACAGCAACATGATCCTCGACGACGGCGGCGACGCGACGCTGTTGCTGCACCTGGGCGCGAAAGCCGAGAAGGATCCCTCGGTCGTCGCCAATCCGACCAGCGAGGAAGAGACCCACCTGTTCGCCTCGATCAAGGCGAAGCTCGCGCAGGACCCGAGTTGGTATTCGACGCGGCTCGCGCACATCAAGGGCGTCACGGAGGAGACGACGACCGGCGTGAAGCGCCTGTACCAGATGGCCAAGGAAGGGCGGCTCGCGTTCCCGGCGATCAACGTCAACGACTCGGTCACCAAGAGCAAGTTCGACAACCTGTACGGCTGCCGCGAGTCGCTGGTCGACGGCATCAAGCGCGCCACCGACGTGATGATCGCCGGCAAGATCGCGGTGGTTTGCGGATACGGCGACGTCGGCAAGGGATCGGCGCAGGCGCTGCGCGCGCTGTCGGCGCAGGTGTGGGTGACCGAGATCGATCCGATCTGCGCGCTGCAGGCGGCGATGGAGGGCTACCGCGTCGTGACGATGGATTACGCGGCGGACAAGGCGGACATCTTCGTCACCGCGACCGGCAACTTCCACGTGATCACCCACGATCACATGCGCAAGATGAAGGACCAGGCGATCGTCTGCAACATCGGCCACTTCGACAACGAGATCGACGTCGCTTCGCTCGCGCAGTACCAGTGGGAGGAGATCAAGCCGCAGGTCGACCATGTGATCTTCCCCGACGGCAAGCGCATCATCCTGCTCGCCAAGGGCCGGCTCGTGAACCTCGGCTGCGCGACCGGGCATCCGAGCTACGTGATGTCCAGCTCGTTCGCCAACCAGGTGATCGCGCAGATCGAATTGTTCACGAACACCGCCAAGTATCCGATCGGCGTCTATACGCTGCCCAAGCACCTCGACGAGAAGGTCGCGCGTCTGCAATTGAAGAAGCTCGGCGCGCAGCTCACCGAACTCACCGACGAGCAGGCGCGCTACATCGGCGTCAGTAAGAACGGACCCTACAAGCCCGACCACTATCGCTACTGAGGCGGCGGGCGTCGGCGGCGGGCGCGCGGACCGCGGCGCTTTCGCCCGACGGGAGTAACACATGCGAATCCTGGTGATGGGTGCCGGCGGGGTCGGCGGCTATTTCGGAGCGCTGTACGCGCGCGCCGGGCACGAGGTGACCTTCGTCGCGCGCGGCGCGCATCTGGCGGCGCTGCGCACGGCCGGACTGACGATCGAAAGCGGCGCGACCCCGTTGCGCCTGTCTTCCGTGCGCGCGACCGACGATCCGGCCTCCGCCGGCGCGGTCGACGTCGTGATGTTCTGCACCAAGCTGTGGGACGTCGAGGCCGCGGGCAAGCAGATCGCGCCGGTCGTCGCGCGGGGCGGCATCGTGATCCCGTTCCAGAACGGTGTGGAAAGTCACGCGATCCTGCAACGGCTGATCGGCGTCGATCGCGTGGCCGGCGGCGTGGCGCAGATCGCGGCCACCATCAAGGCGCCGGGTGTGATCGCGCACACGGGCACGATGGCGCGGCTGCAGGTCGGCGCGTTCACACCGGCGCTCGCAGAGCCGGTGCGCGCGTTCGCCGCGGCAGGCCAGGCGGCCGGCATCCAGATCGAAGCGGTCGACGACATCGAGAAAGCGCTGTGGCAGAAGTTCGCGATGCTCGCCGCGCTGTCGGGCACCACGTGCCTCGCGCGCCAGCCGGTCGGCGTGGTCCGGTCCGACCCCGACCTGCGCGCGGCGTTCGCCGCCGCGGTGCGCGAAGCGAGCGCGGTGGCGCAGGCCAAAGGCATCGTCCTCGGTGCCGATTTCGTCGAGCGCCAGCTCGGTTTTCTCGACGGACTTCCGGCCGAGATGCGCTCGTCGATGCTGAACGACCTCGGCGCCGGCAACCGGCTCGAGGCGCCGTGGCTGTCGGGCGCGGTCGCGCGCATGGCGCGGGAACTGAATCTCGCCGCACCCGTCAGCAGCACGATCTATGCGGCGCTGAAACCCTACCTGACCGGCGCGGCAGCGCGATGAAAGAAGCCCCGATGCGCATCCTCCTCGTCTGGATCCTGAACGCCATTGCGCTCTGGCTCGTCACGCTGATCCTGCCGGGCGTACAGATCCAGGACCCGGTGCACGCATTCGTCGCCGCGGTGGTGCTCGGACTGGTCAATGCGCTGATCAAGCCGGTGCTGGTGATCCTCACGCTGCCGGTGACGATCGTGACGCTCGGGCTGTTCCTGTTCGTGCTGAACGGACTGCTGTTCTGGGGCGTGGCCGCGCTACTGCCGGGGTTCCATGTCGCCGGCTTCTGGTGGGGCGTGGCCGGCGCGATCCTGTTCAGCCTGTTCTCGTGGGCGTTTTCGGCGCTGCTGCCCAGGCGGGCGAACGGCGCGTGATGGTCCGGCACCCGAACCTGCGGCGATGACCCGGCGCACATTCAGTTTCGAGTTCTTTCCGCCGAAGACGCCCGAGGGCGCCGAAAAGCTGCGCGCCGTGCGCGCGCGGCTCGCGGCGGTCGATCCGGCGTTCTTCTCGGTCACCTTCGGTGCCGGCGGTTCGACCCGCGAAGGCACGCTGGCCACGGTGCTGGAGATCCACGCCGAGGGCCGCCCGGTCGCGCCGCACATCTCGTGCATCGGCTCGACGCGCGCATCGGTGCGCGATCTGCTGCGGAAGTATCGCGACGTCGGCATCCGGCGGATCGTCGCGCTGCGCGGCGACCTTCCTTCGGGCGCGGCGGGCGGCGCGGGCGACTTCAGCTACGCGAACGAACTGGTCGAGTTCATCCGCGCCGAAACCGGAGACTGGTTCCACATCGAAGTCGCCGCGTACCCCGAGTACCACCCGCAAGCGCGCTCGCCGGCCGACGATCTCTCCAACTTCGTGCGCAAGGTGCGCGCCGGCGCCGATTCGGCGATCACGCAGTACTTCTACAACGCGGATGCGTACTTCCGCTTCGTCGACGACGTCGCCGCGCTCGGCTGCACCGTGCCGATCGTGCCGGGCATCATGCCGATCACCAACTATGCGCAGCTCGCGCGCTTCTCCGATGCGTGCGGCGCGGAGATCCCGCGCTGGATCCGCAAACGGCTCGAGAGCTTCGGCGACGATCGCGAGTCGATCCGCGCCTTCGGTCTGGACGTCGTCGCCGATCTGTGCGAGCGGCTTCTCGCGGCCGACGTGCCCGGTCTGCACTTCTACACGATGAACCAGGCCGAGCCCACGCTGGCGATCTGGCAGCGGCTCGGGCTGCCGGGCGGCTGAGCCACCGCTGCCGGAATCAGATCAGGCACGCGAGCGCGCCGCCCCGCGCGCTCGCGTCCGGGTTCGCGGCCACCGCCGCACCGGCAGAGGATCGTGCCACGCCGTGCGCCGCGCCGGCGCCGATGTCGAGCACCGCGCCGCCGAGCACCACCGCGGCGGCGAGCCCGAGCAGCCACATCCACATCGAATCGAGTTCCCACGCTTTCACGGCAACCTCCCGCGTTCGATCGGTCAACCACCCGGCGATCGCCGGGGCCGAATCAGCCGGCCTGCGTGCCCGCCAGCTGCAGCCGCGTCCGCCAGCACCGCACGCTGCGCCCGACTGCATAGGCAGCGTCGATCAGGCGGCGCCACCAATGCGGCGCGCGCGACGCGCGCTCGACGATCTCGACGCGCGCAGGCGCGAGGCTTTCGAGCAGCGCCGCGCCGCGCGCGCGCAGCGCGACTTCGTCGCCGCTACCGGCGATCGCGTCATGCGGCACGCCTTCCTCGGTCAGCCAGACGCTGCCGTAAAGCACGCGCACCCGCGCGCCGGGATGCGACTCGAACATCAGCATCTGCTCGTACCCGAGGTCGATCGTCCGCAAGGTCGTCGGTTCCCAGTTCATCGGCTTCTCCCATTCGTTCCGCGCATGAGTTCGTCGGCGCGTTCGAATTCAATGCCCTTTGCAGCCGAACCACAAACGAAAAGATCGCAGTTGATGAATGCAGGAACCGCATGTATGGTCGCGGACGTTCGATCCCGACCTGCGCCGCACCGCGATGCGAGCCAAGCCTGCCGGCGCACGACGCGCCGCACGACCGATCGCGCTGGCGGCGCTGCGCGGCTTCGAGAGCGCGGCACGCCATCTTTCGTTCACGGTGGCGGCGACCGAACTGAACCTGACGCAGTCGTCGATCAGCCGCCAGATCGCGTCGCTCGAGCGGCAGGTCGGAAAACCGCTGTTCGTGCGGCGTACGCGTGCGCTCGAGCTGACCGCAGCGGGCGAGCGGCTTTACGCGGCCGTTCGCCAGAGCCTCGGCGCCGTCGATCGTTGCGTCGATGAGATTCGCGGCGCGAGCGGCCCGCCGCGCGTGACGGTGGCCACGTATGCCTCGTTCGCGTCGCTGTGGCTGGTGCCCCGGCTCGCGGCGTTCCAGAAATCACACCCGGAAATCGAGATCCGCATCGATGCGGCCGACCGGCTCGTCGATCTCGAAGCGGAGGAGATCGACCTCGCGATCCGCTGGCTGCGGCCCGGTACGAGCGTCGATCCGAATGCGCTGCTGCTCGGTGAAGAAGAGGTCGCTCCGGCGCTGAGCCCGCGGCTCGTCGAGTCCTCAGGCGTCGTGCTGAACGCGCCGGCCGACCTGATGCGGCTGCCGCTGCTCGAGATGGACGACAGCGTGCCGAGTTCGTCGTACAGCAGTTGGGCGCGCTGGGCCGAGTTCGCGAAAGCCGGCCCGGTGCGGCCGCGCGCGGGCCGGCTGTACTTCACGTACGTCGACCAGGCGGTACAGGCCGCCGTTCGCGGCCAGGGCGTGGCGATCGTCCGCACGCCGTTTCTCGACGATCTGGTGGCCGGCGGCGATCTGGTGCTGCCGTTTCCGAAGCTGCGCATGCGCTCGGGGTACCGCTACTTCCTGATCGCCAATCCGCGCCGCCAGCACTTGCCGCACGTCGAGACCTTCCGCGCGTGGATCGTCGACGAGTTCAAGCGCGGGCCACACCGCCTCACGTAAACGGGTCGCCCAATCCGAGCTAGAGCACTTCCGACTCGGTGATGGCCAGGTCGAGCCGCACGTCGTGCGGCTGCGGGTCGATCGACGCGATGCGGCCGCAGTCGAAGCTCACCCCGACCAGCACCGGGCGCACCGCAAAAGCCGCCGCAGTGCGGTCGTAGAAGCCTCCGCCGTAGCCGAGCCGGTAACGCCGGTCGTCGATCCCCACGCACGGAATCAGCAGCAGTTGCGGAACGACGCGCTCGATCGTCGCGGGTACGGGGATGCCGTAGGCGCCCGGCTGCATTGGCGTGCGCGGCGTCCATGCCGCGAACTCGAGCACCTCGCCCGCCACGACGGGCAGCGCGGCGACCCGCCCTGCGCCTTGCTCCAGCCACTCGCGGATCACCGGCGTCAGATCGGGTTCGCCGCGCACCGGCCAGTAAAACCCGAGCCGCGTGACCGGCATCGTGCGCAGCCAGCGGCCGACACGCGCCGCCAGCGCTCGCTCGCGCACGTCCCGGTCGGCGAGCGCCGCACGCGCAGCGAGTAAACGTGCGCGCAGCTCGGCGCGTTCGGCGTCAGGCTGCGTTGTCGATCGATTCGTTCCCATCGCGTCGGTACGGTCCGGCCGCAGAATACGGGGATTGCGAAACGAAGGCCCATGAATATTCGGCGTTCGCCGCGCAAGCCGCGCGTGCAGAATCTTGTCCGATCCGTCCTTCAACGCAAGGCTTGCCGCACCTTCCGGCGTACTGCTAGTCTGGCTCCGATGTCGTTGCGCTTCACCGTCTCATGCATCGCCGCGCTGGTGATCGCCGCGCCGCCGGCCGTCGCGAACCGGACCACGCTGTCGGCCGATGACGCGTTTCTCGCCGCGCGCGAGGCCGCGCGGGTCGGCGACGAGGAACGGCTCGCTGCGCTGGCGGCCGTGCTCGAAGATCATCCGCTCGCCTCGTACGTCGAGTTCTGGCGCCTGCAGGCACGGCTGCGCAGCGATGCACCGGAGCACGTCGACGCGGCCGTCGCGCGGTTCCTCGAACGCCACGCCGGCACCTACATCGCGGACCGGATGCGGCTCGAGTGGCTGCTCGCGCTCGGCGCCCGCGGCGACTTGGCGACCTTCTGGCGCGAACTGCCTCAGCTCGTGTGGAGCGACGACGGCCAGCTTCGCTGCTATGCGATGCTCGCGCGCTACACGCGCAACGAGGGCCGCCGCATCGGCGAGCTGGCGCGCGAAGCGCGCCGCTTGCTGGCCGCGAGCCGCGAATCGGGCGGCGACGGCTGCATGGCGTTGACCGAAGCGCTGCTCGCGTCCGGACACGTGTCGCCGTGGGAGCGCTTGCGCGCGCTCGTCGAGCAGAACCAGATCGCCACCGCCAAGCGGCTCGCCGCGTCGATCCCGAAGATCGACGCGGCACAGCTCGCGCAGGCCATCGACCGCCCGGCCGCTTGGCTGGCCGCGCACGGGCGACGCCTGACCGAGGCGCAACGCGAGCTCGCGATCATCGCGATCGCTCGGCTCGCGCGCGACGAACCGGCACAGGCGGCGCGCTATGCGGACGCGCTGAACCTGCACTTCTCCCCCGAGCAGCGCGGCATCGTATGGGGACGCATCGGCCACATGGCCGCGCTGAAGCTCGCGCCCGAGGCGGTCGACTGGTACCGCCGGGGCGGCGAACAGGTCGGCGCCGGCGACGACGTCGCGCGCGCCGACGAAGTCCTCGAGTGGCAGGTGCGCGCCGCGCTGCGCGCCCCGGGCGGACCCGACTGGGAGATGGTCCGCGGCGCAATCGAGCGCATGCCGGCCGAACTGAAGCGCGAGCCCGCATGGGTGTATTGGTACGGGCGCGCGCTCGCAGCTGCCGGCCGCGACGGCGAGGCGCAGGCGCAGTTCCGGTCGATCGCGCATCGCTTCAATTTCTACGGCAAGCTCGCCGCCGAAGAACTGGGCTTGCCGATCGCGCTGCCGCCGCGCGCGACGCCACCGACCGAGCAGCAGGTCGCCGGCTTTGCGGTCAACGCGGGCTTCGACCGGGCGCTGAAGTTCTACGAACTCGGGCTGCGCGTCGAAGGCAACCGCGAATGGTCGTGGCAGCTGCGCGGCTTCGACGATCGCAAGCTGCTCGCCGCCGCCGAGTACGCGCGCAGCCGCGGCGTGTACGACCGCATGATCGCGACCTCCGAAAGAACGCGCGAGGAGCACGACTTCGCGCAGCGCTTTCCCGCGCCGCACCGCGAGACGCTGGCGCACTACGCGCAGACGGCGGGGCTCGACGAGACGTGGGTGTACGGGCTGATCCGGCAGGAGTCGCGCTTCATCCAGGACGCGCGCTCGTCGGCGGGCGCCCAGGGACTGATGCAGATCATGCCGGCGACGGCCCGCTACGTCGCGCGCCGCCTCGGCGTGTCCGACCACCGCGTCGCGCGGCTCACGGATCTGGACGTGAACCTGCAGCTCGGCACCCGCTATCTCAGGATGGTGTTCGACGACCTCGACGGTCATCCCGCGCTGGCGTCGGCCGCGTACAACGCCGGACCAAGCCGTGCGCGCGCGTGGCGCGCCGCGCTGGCGGGGCCGGTCGAAGGCGCGATCTTCATCGAGACGATCCCGTTCAACGAAACGCGCGACTACGTCAAGCGCGTGATGTCGAACACCGTCTACTACGCGGCGCTGTTCGACAACCAGGCGCAGTCGCTCAAAGCGCGGCTCGGCGTGGTCTCTCCCAAGCCCGCAGGCACGACCGCGCTGCCCTGATGCGATCGGCGCGCGGCGGGCGCTCCAACCGAGCGCGCGCGCCGCGGCACGTGCGCGACCGCGGCCTAGAATGCGCCCAAATCCGCAATTCGCGATCCGGGCATGCGCCACGTCAACGTCGTTGTCATCGGAGCCTCGGGCTTCGTCGGCCGGTACCTCGTCAACAGACTCGTCGCGCGCGGCTGTCGCGTGCTGGCACCAACGCGCCGGCGCGAGCGCGCCAAGCACCTGATCACGCTGCCAACGTGCGATGTCGTCGAAGCCGACGTGCACGACGACGCCACGCTCGAGCGCCTGATCCGAGGGCAGGACGCGGTGATCAACCTGGTCGGCATCCTGCACGGCACGCAGCGGCAGTTCACGCAGGCGCACGTCGAGCTGCCGCGCCGGATCGTCGCCGCCTGCGGCAAGCTCGGCGTGCACCGCTATCTGCACATGAGCGCGCTGGGCGCCGATCCGAACGGCCCGTCGATGTATCAGCGCAGCAAGGGCGAGGGCGAGGCGGTGGTGCGCGCCAGCGCGCTCGACTGGACGATTTTTCAGCCGTCGGTGATCTTCGGCGCCGAGGACAACTTCCTGAACCTGTTCGCGCGGCTCGCGCGCTGGCTGCCGGTGCTGCCGATTGGCGGCGCCGACGTTCGCTTCCAGCCGGTCTGGGTCGGCGACGTCGCCGCCGCGTTCGCCAACGCGCTCGACAACCCGGCGACCTATCGCAAGACCTACGAGCTGGCCGGACCGAAGGTCTACACGCTGCGCGAACTGGTGAGCTACGCGGCTGCGGCATGCGGCCATCGCCGTCCGGTGATCGCGCTGCCCGATCCGATCGCGCGGCTGCAGGCCTGGCTGATGGAGCACGCGCCCGGCGAGCCGCTGCTTTCGCGCGACAACCTCGACTCGATGAAGCGCGACAACATCGCCTCGCAGCAGCCGTATCGGCCTGCGCCCGAACTCGGCATCAACCCCACGCCGCTCGAGGCCGAGGCGTCGATCTATCTCGCCGGGATGCATCCGCGCACGCGCTTCGGCGGATTCCGCGCGCGCGCAAGGAGGTAGATCGTCGCCATGGCGCTGACCCTGATCGTCGGCAACAAGAACTACTCGTCCTGGTCGCTGCGCGCGTGGCTGGCGATGAAGGTCGCCGGCATCGCGTTCGACGAGATCCGCATCGCGCTCGACCAGCCCGACACGAAGGCGAACATCCTGAAACACTCGCCGAGCGGGCGCGTGCCGTGTCTGATCGACGGCGACCTCACCGTGTGGGATTCGCTGGCGATCTGCGAATACGTCAACGAGACGCAGGCGTGCGGCCGCATGTGGCCCGCGCGCGTCGCCAGCCGAGCGCAGGCGCGTTCGGTCGCTGCCGAGATGCACTCGGGCTTCGCGGCGATGCGCGCGCACCTGTCGATGGACATCCGCTCGCGCCATCCGGAAAGAGGCGCGGCCGCGCTCGAACGTCCCGACGTCGCCGCCGACGTGAGGCGCGTGCAGGACATCTGGCTCGAGTGCCTCGCGCGTTCGGGCGGTCCTTTCCTGTTCGGCGGGTTTTCGATCGCGGATGCCTTCTTCGCGCCGGTGGTCACCCGCTTCGCGACCTACGGCGTGACGCTGCCGCCCACGCTCGGCAACTACAGCGACCGCGTGCTCGAGCTGGCGCCGATGCAGGAATGGATCGCCGCCGCACACGCCGAGCCCGAAGTCATCGAGTCTTGATGAAGGTCTACGCGGTCGGCGGCTGGGTGCGCGATCGGCTGCTCGGCCGCACCGACGGCGAACGCGACCGCGACTGGGTCGTCGTCGGCGCCACGCCCGAAGAGATGATCGCTGCGGGCTTCAAGCCCGTCGGCAAGGACTTCCCGGTCTTCCTGCATCCGCAAACGCACGAGGAGTACGCGCTGGCGCGCACCGAACGCAAGACCGCGCCCGGCTACAAGGGTTTCGTCTTCCACGCCGCGCCGGACGTGACGCTCGAGCAGGATCTGGCGCGGCGCGACCTGACGATCAACGCGATCGCGATGGACGAGGACGGCGCGGTGATCGACCCGTTCGGCGGCCGGCGCGACCTCGAAGCCAAGGTGCTGCGCCACGTCGGTCCGTCGTTCGTCGAAGACCCTGTACGGATCCTGCGGGTCGCGCGTTTCGCCGCGCGCTTTCACGACTTCACGATCGCGCCCGAGACGCGCGCGTTGATGCGCGCGATGGTCGACGGCGGCGAGGCCGATGCGCTGGTGCCCGAGCGCGTGTGGCAGGAGCTGGCGCGCGGGCTGATGGAGGCGAAGCCCGCGCGGATGATCGAAGTGCTGCAGGAGTGCGGACTGCTCGCGCGGCTGTATCCCGAACTCGCGGATCTCGCGCCCGCGGCACCCGCGCTCGACCGCGCGGCCGATCGGGGCCTTGCGCTGCCCGCGCGGTTCGCGATCCTCGCGTCCGCGTGCCGCACGCCCGCGAAGCTCGCCGAACTCCTCGCCAAGCTGCCGGTCGACGGCGAATCCGCGAGCCTCGCCCGACTGCTCGTCGAGTTGCGGACGGCGCTGCCGGCGGCGCGCGACGCGGACGCGCAACTCACGGTGCTCGAGCGCGCAGACGCATTGCGCAGGCCCGAACGCTTCGAGCTGCTGCTGCAGGCGGTCGAGACGCTCGACGCGGTGAACCTCGACGCGCTGCGCCGCGCGCTGCGCGCCGCCGCGGCGGTCGACGCCGGCGCGATCGCCGCACGCCATGCGCCCGACACCGCCGCGATCGCCGCAGCGGTCCGGCGGGCGCGGGTCGAAGCGATCGCTGCCGCTTCGGGTTGAGGCGCATCGCCGGGCGCGGCGGTGTCGGTTCACCACCGAGACACGGAGAACACGGAGGACTGCAACAAAGCCTTCTTGTCGGTGCTCGACGAGTTTGCGCTCGGTACGCGATGCCGAAGAACCCGCTACAGAGACGCCGTGAAACTCGACGGCCTCAAGCTCTTCTCGGTGTTCTCGGTGTCTCCGTGTTGAATACGCTCGCAGCGATCTCTGCCGCTTCGGGTTGAGGCGCATCACCGGGCGCGGCGGTCTCGGTTCACCACCGAGACACGGAGAACACGGAGGACTGCAACAAAGCGTTCCTTTCGGTGCTCGACGCGCTCGCGTTCCGTCCGCCGTGCCGAAGAACCTGCTGCGGAGACGCCGTGAAACTCGACAGTTCTTGGCTTTTCTCGGTGTTCTCGGTGTCTCCGTGTTGAAAACCCTCGCTGCGCCCTACGGGGCGACGGCGATCGCGCGCGCTTCGCGGACGAAGCCGGGCCAGAGGTCGAACAGGCGCAGCCCGATCGCTTCGCCCAGTTTGCGATAGCTCTCCCACTGTCCTTCGTCGAAGAACTGATCCCCGGTGGACTGCTGCGGAAAGGCCGGCTGCCGGCGCGCGTAGAGCTTCACGTCGACCGGCGCGAAGTCGGGAACCGTGGGTTTGACGACGACGAGCAGCGCGGCTCGAGCGAGCGGGTCCGCACCCGGCGCATAGCGAACGCGCGCGACAAGCGCGCAGCGGTCGCCGCGCCGCGCCGGATCGCGAAACTGCTCGATCGTGCCGAACCAGTGCGCGGCCTGCGCGTGGCCGAGCCGCTCGACGAACGCCGCCAGCTCCGCTTCTTCGAGGAACTCGATCTCGGCGCCGAAGTCGATCCGTGCGCGCCGCACGAGGTTCTGCAGATCGCTGAATGCGTAGCCGGGATCGGCGCCGTTGTCGGCGCAGACGATGAGCGAAGCCCGCCGGCGCAGCAACTCGTAGACAGCGGTGTTCTCGAAATGTCCGCCATCGGACAGGTTCCAGCGCAGCCCGCGCCGGCCGTAGAAGCCGCCGGTCAGCTCCTGCCACACGAGGTCGAAAGTCTTGAGCGGGCTGTCGCGCTGCTGCGTGCTCACTTTCGCCGCCGGCAGCCACCAGTACGCGAGCCGCGCGTTGACGAGCCACGCGAGCATCGAAAAACCTTTCGACGACATTCGGCCGAGCCCCGTCGAAACGGCCGCGCCCGAGATCGCCGCCCATGCGCCGAGCGCGAGCCGCTCGCAGCGCGTCTGGCGGTCGAAATCCTCGCGCGCGTCGGCGCCCGCCGTGTCGGCGGGTGCGGGCAGGTCGGCGAACTGCAGCCGCGAACCGATCTCGTGCACCGGCTGCGCCCACCGATGAAAGCGATCGTCGACGTTGATGCCCAGCGGACCGACCGCGAGCGCCACGCCCTTCCGATCCTCGCGCACGAGATTCGACGTCTGCGACAGCGTCTCGTTGACCGTCGCGCAGACCAGGTGCAGCGGACCGGCCGAGCTTCCCGCGTAGTAGCTGCGCAGCGCGACTTCGTCGTCCGGGTGCGACTCGGAGACGAACAACCCGCGCGCGTCCGACCGGTTCGCGAGCGGCGTGTGCAGCGCTTCGTGAAACCGGGCGAGCCGCCTGAAGTTGGCCGCGCCGAGAAACGTGCGCACCAGTCGCGCGCAGTAGAAGCGGTGGAAGGTCGAGTTGTTGAGAAACCCCAGGCTTTCGCGGACCAGCGCCGCGAGCAGCGCCCACGCGAGCACCGTGCCGATCAGCAGCGCGAAGTGCCCGGTGCCGAGCCGCGCCTGCGGCTTGACGCGCAGCCCGGCGAGCGACGGGCTCCACACGATCCACTGCACGAAGGCCACCAGCAGCGCCGCGATCGCGGCCAACGCCGCGAGCGCGACGACGAGCGCGGCGAGCTTGTGCAGCCGCGCGAGCCGCTTCTTCCACACCGTCGCGTCCGCGCCGACGGCCTCGCCGAGCCTGCGCGCAAGCGCAGCCGCGACCGCGATCGCGCCGCCGCCCGATGCGAGCGCGGCGAGTTCGCCCGGGCGATTGCGCAGCCACGCGACGAACAGCGTCTGGCCGAACGAGTCGACGAAGCCGGCTGCCGCGATGACCGCGAGCAGCGCCAGCGTCGCGGTCAGCGCCTGGGTGAGTTTCAGCCGCGCGCGCGCCACCGCCGAGGTGTGGGTCCAGTCCTCGCCCGGCTTCAGGAGCCGAGCGAGCCACAAGCGCTGCGCGAGCAGCGTCACGATCGCCAGGTACGCGCCGTAAGCGAGCAGGAAAACGACCGGGTTGTCCCAGCGATCGAAACGCGCGAGCAGCACGCCGAACACGACGCTCGCGACGAGCAGCCAGTACGGGCCGAGCTTGATCGCGCGCTCCTCGGCGGACAGCCTATCCGCCTTCTCCTGCCGGAACACGAGCCAGTACGCGAGCACGAGCGGACCGCACAGGGCGAGCGCGACGACCGGAACGAGCCACAGGATCGGGCTCCACCACCACGCGAGCGCATCGCCGATCACCGCGAGATCCCAGTCGAGCCCGTCGAGCCGTGGGGCGACGCCGCCGCCGATCGCCTGCCCCGCGACGTGCAGTCCGATGCGGACCACGTACACCGCGAGCACGGCGCCGGTCAGCGCGAGCGCCAGCACGTAATGCACGCCGATCAGCGAGCGCAGATAGAACGCGGCCGTGAACAGCAGGTCGCGCGCGCCGGCGGGCGTCAGATAGCGGCCGTTCTCGCGCAGCCAGCGCAGCGGATGGAAGACGGTCTTCTCGTCGCCGGACGCGCCGACGCGGATCGACGCGGCGATCGCGTGCGGCGGGTCCGTAAGCAGCCGCTCGGCGCGCTCGGCGGCGGCCAGCGCGGACTCGGGTGCGGTCTGCGGCGCTTCGCGCGGCAGCGGGTCGGGCACGCCGAGATCGGCCGTTCGCGGAAGGAACAGGCTGCCCAGGAAAGAACCGGTGTAGCCGCCGCCGGAGACCGTCGACAGATAGTCGATTTGCGGGAAGAGTTTCTTCGCTGCGATCGCCTGCGCGAGCCCGAGCGAGAAGGTCGCGCTGCGGATGCCGCCGCCCGAGAAGGCGAGTCCGACCGGGTGCTCGGGCGGCAACGCGTCGGCGCCGGGCCGGCGGTCTTCCCACAGTGCGCGCCGCGTGCGGATGCGCTCGTGCTCCAGCTTCGGATCGAACGCGTCTTGTTCGTCGTTCATGTTCTCCCCCGCCCGGCCAGCGGACTTGCCGCGCAGGCGATCATGCCGCGCGGCGCCGCGCGCGCCATCCCGCCGATTCGCGAGCGTTCAGAGGAGCTTGCCGATCAGAAAGACCAGCAGCGTCAGCAGCAGCGTGCTGGCGAACGGCAGCAGATACTCGCGCTTGCCGATGCGAAAGCGGAAATCTCCCGGCAGCCGCCCGATGCCGAGCCGCTGCAGCCAGGGTTGCAGCGCGGTCAGCACGACGAGACCGAGGAAGAGCGTGACGATGAAGCGCATCGGGTCGGGATTCGGCGGTCCGCTCGACGCGATCGGCGATCCGCCGCTACAGCGTGTGCACGCGATCGCCGCGCGCAAAGCCGAGCAGCGGCACATCGACGCCGCGGCCGACGGCGAGAACCTTGAAGAGCTCGCCCATCTCCGCCTCCGAGAGCAGCCGGTGCGCTTCGCTCGCGCGCGCGTGCGTGTGGCCCGCCTGCAGGCGGTCGAGCAGGCCGCAGTTGAGGAGGAAGTGCGCCTGCGACGTGTAGCCGAGTACATCGAGCCCGGCTTCGTGCGCCGCGTCGGCGATCGCAGTGAAGTCGACGTGCGCGGTCAAGTCGTTGAGCCCCGGCAGCCAGAAGGGATCGGCATGCGCATGATGGCGATAGTGGCACATGATCGTGCCCATCAGCCGCTGCGCGTGGTAGTACTCGCGGCGCGGGAAGCCGTAGTCGATCGCGAGCAGCACGCCGCGCGCGAGCCGCTGCGCGATCGTCCGCATCCACGCCTGCGCGACGAAGCCGATCTCCGAGGCGTAGCCGTCGGGCAGTTCGCCCACCGCGCGCTCGATCACCGCGACCGCCTGCGCGAGTCGCTCGTCGGCCGCCTTTTCCTCGAACGCGAAGCGTCCTTCGCGCACGGCCACACCGCGCTCGAACGACGCGACGCCGCGCTTGACGAAGAGCTTCACCGGCATCACGTCGAGCACTTCGTTCGCGACGACGACCCCTTCGAACTCCCTCGGCGGCGCGTCGAGCCATTCGACCGGCCGGCCGGCCAACAGCCGCGCCTGCCGCTCGCGCAGATCGGGCGAGACTTCGACGATCGCGTAGCGCTCGACCGCGACGCCGCGCGACCCGAGCGCGTCGAGCAGATCGCGCGCCAGCGCGCCCGAACCCGCGCCGAACTCGACGATCCGCGGCGCGCAGCGCTCGAACACCTGCGCGACCTGAGCGGCGAGCGCCTGCGCGAACAGCGGGCCGATCTCGGGCGCGGTGACGAAGTCGCCGCCCGACCGCGCGTCGCCGAACTTGCGCGCGCCCGCGGCGTAGTAGCCGAGGCCCGGCGTGTACAGCACCGCTTCCATGTAGCGGTCGAACGGGATCCAGCCGCCCGCTTCTTCGATCCGCGCGCGGATCGCCGCGACGAGCCGTTCGCTCGCGGCGAGCGCCTCGGGAGAAGGCTGCGGCAGGCGCGGCGCGTTCATGCGGGCGATGTTACCGGCGCTACGCGATAATCCGCGTTCGCCCGAACCCGACCATGCGAACGACGACGACACGGCAAGCGCGCGCTGCGCGCAGCGACCCATGACGCGACGGCGCGCTTCCGCCGCGCGCGCGGTGCTCGTCACCGGCGGCGCGCGCCGCATCGGGCGCGCGATCGCGCTCGAGTTCGCGCGGCGCGGCTGGGACGTCGCGGTCCACTACGCCACTTCGCGCAGCGACGCGCTGGCGACCGTTCGCGACATCGAATCGGTCGGCCGCCGCGCGGTGGCGATCGGCCGCGACCTCGCGATCGAACGCGGCGTCAGAAAGCTCGTGCCCGACGCGATCGCCGCGCTCGGCCGGCTCGACTGCGTCGTCAACAACGCGTCGCTGTTCGACTACGACGATGCGGCGAGCTTCGGCTACGCGAAGTTCGAGCGGCATCAGCGCGTGAACGCCGGTGCGCCGATCGTGCTCGCGAACGCGCTCGCGCGGCACCTCGCCGACGGCGCGACCGGCTGCGTGGTCAATCTGCTCGACCAGAAGCTGTTCAACCCGAATCCGGACTTCCTGTCGTACACGCTGTCCAAGAGCGCGCTGCACGCGGCGACGACGCTGCTCGCGCAGGCCCTCGCGCCGCGCGTTCGCGTCGTCGGCGTGGCGCCCGGAATCACGCTGCGGTCGAGCGATCAGTCGGAAGCCGGGTTCGAACGCGCGCACCGCGCGACCGTGCTCGGCCGCTCGAGCACGCCCGCGGACGTCGCCGATGCGGTGTTGTTCGCCGCCGAGAATCCCGCGATTACCGGAACGACCCTGCTCGTCGACGGCGGCCAGCACCTGACCGCGTCGCCGCGTGACGTGATGTTCCTGACCGAACCCGAACGCGGCCGCGCCGCCTGAGATCGAATCGATGAGCACCTGGCTACTCGACCCGCGGCTGGCGCACTGCCGGCGCATCTTCCTGCGCGAGGTCGTGCTCGACGCGAACATCGGCATCCACGCGTTCGAGAAGGCGGGCTCGCAGCGCCTCGTGATCAACGTCGATCTCTTCGTTCCGTACGCCGTGTCCACGCCGAAGCACGACAAGATCCACGAGGTCGTCGATTACGACTTCGTCCGAACGGCGGTGCGCCGCCGGATCGCGGAAGGACACATCAATCTGCAGGAGACGCTGGTCGACGACATCGCCCGCGCGCTGCTCGCGCACCCCGGCGTGGCCGCCGTGCGCGTGGCGAGCGAAAAGCCCGATGTGTACGAGGATGTCGAGGCGGTCGGCGTCGAAGTGTTCCACTTCAAGGAGTGATTTCACGACCGAGACACCGAGCGCGCATGGGTGCTTCACTCGGTGTTCTCCGTGTCTCGGCGGTGAATCGGGGGTTTACCGATGAATGACATGACCGAACTTCGGGCGCCTTCCGTCCGCGCCGCGCAGAAGGCCGCGCGCGAGGCGAACAAGCTGGAGAAGCGCCTGCTGCGGCTCGCGGGCCAGGCGATCGCGGACTTCGACATGATCGAGCCGGGCGACCGCGTGATGGTGTGCCTGTCCGGCGGCAAGGACAGTTACGGTCTGCTCGACGTGCTGCTCACGCTGCGCGAACGCGCGCCGGTCGACTTCGATCTCGTCGCGGTCAACCTCGACCAGAAGCAGCCGGGCTTCCCGGCGCACGTGCTGCCCGAATACCTGGCGCGTCGCGGCGTGCCGTTTCACATCGAAACGCAGGACACGTATTCGATCGTCACCCGCGTGATCGAACCGGGCAAGACGATGTGCTCGCTGTGCTCGCGGCTGCGGCGCGGCATCCTCTACCGCGTGGCGAGCGAACTCGGTGCGACCAAGATCGCGCTGGGGCACCACCGCGACGACATCCTCGGCACGTTCTTCCTGAACCTGTTTTACGGCGGCAAGCTCAAGGCGATGCCGCCGAAGCTCGTCTCCGACGACGGCAAGCACGTCGTGATCCGCCCGCTCGCGTACGTGAAGGAAGACGACCTCGCGGCGTACGCGAAGGTCAGGGACTTCCCGATCATCCCGTGCAACCTGTGCGGGTCGCAGGCGAACCTCAAGCGCCAGGAGGTCAAGCGCATGCTCGCCGAGTGGGACAAGCGCTACCCGGGGCGCATCGAGAATGCCTTCAACGCGCTCGCGCGCGTGGTGCCGTCGCACCTGATGGACGCAGGATTGTTCGACTTCCGCGGACTGAAGGCGACCGGTGCGGCGGATCCCGACGGCGACATCGCCTTCGACGAAGATCCGTGCACCGAAGCGCCGGAACCCACGGAAGGCGTGATCCGCTTCGCCGAAGCCGGCGGCGGGTAGGCGGCGTTCAGCTCTCGGTCGTCTCCAGATCGCCGGGATCGAGCGAACCGACGTTGTTCTCGAGCCAGGCGCGCCACGCCTCGGCGGTCATCGGCGGCACGGTCGCCTCGAGGTTTTCCCAGCGGACGCGCCACATCCCGTCCGCCAGCGGCGTGACCGTCACGCGCGGCAGCGCACCGAGGCCGAACATCTCGATGCGCTCCTCGACGACGGCTTCGGCTTCGTGCGGCGTCAGCAGGCGGCTCTCGTTCATGGGACCTCCGGTCGACCGGCGTCCGGTCGCGGTCGTCATCACGCACACAAGCTTACTCGGCGGGTGCCGGGACGGCGGCTTGACGCAGGTCAGCGCAGCGCTGCGGTGTACGTCCATCATGAATTCCCGACCGCGACGGCGGTCGAACGCACCAGAGCCGCAACGGAGGCAGCGATGAGAGCGAAATCGGTTCGGATCGGCGACCTGGCGGTGCGCGACGTCGTCACCGTCACGCCGCAAACGACGCTCACCGAATGCGCGCAGATCATGCGCAACCAGCACGTCGGCAGCGTGGTCGTGCTCGACGACAAGGGCCGGCGCGACAAGCCGACGGGCATCGTGACCGACCGCGACATCGTGATCGAGGCGGTCGCGGTGTCGCTTGACCCGGCCACGCTCACCGCGGGCGACATCATGTCGCAGCCGCTCGCGACCATCCGCGAGGACGACGACATTCTCGACGCGCTCGCCAAGATGCGCGAGGTCGGCGTGCGCCGCCTGCCGGTGCTCGACGAAGCCGGCAAACTGACCGGGCTGATCGCTATCGACAACGTGCTCGAAGCGCTCGCCGAACAGGTCGATTCGGTCGTCGGCGTGCTCAAGGCCGAGCAGACCAAGGAAACGGCGACGCGTCGATAGCCCGGCTATTTCACGAGGTCGCCCCGTATGCGTGACTTGCCGAGCTTCGACAGGCACGTGCAGCGCGCTGGCCGGAATCGACCCCGGACTGCCGGGGCTGCGCGGGCTTGCGCGGCGCCCGTGAAACAGCCGGGCTAGGCCGCGCGCATGCCGGTCAAGAACGCGGACATCGCCGCGGCGTTCGAGCAGATCGCCGATCTGCTCGAACTGCAGAACGCCAACCCGTTTCGCGTGCGCGCGTACCGAAACGCCGCGCGTGTCGTCGGCGAGCTGAAGCTCGACCTCGCGGCGACGATCGCCGCGGGCCGCCCGCTGCCCAAGCTGCCCGGCATCGGCGCCGATCTGGAAGCGAAGATCCGCGAATTCGCGACGACCGGCAGGATGGCCGCGCTCGAGCGGCTGAAGAAGGAAGTTCCCGCCGGCGTCGCGGAGCTGTTGAAACTGCCCGGCCTCGGCCCCAGGCGCGTGCGTGCGCTGTACGAGGAACTGCACGTGCATACGCTGCCGCAACTGTTGCGCGCTGCGCGCGACGGACGGATCCGCTCGCTGCCGGGTTTCGGCGCGAAGACCGAGCAGCGCATCGCCGAGGCGATCGAGCGGCAACTCGGCCAGGTCAAGCGTTTCAAGCTCGCGATCGCCGCGCAGTACGCCGACGCGCTGCTCGCGCATCTGAAGCGGGCGCCCGGCGTGGTCGAAGTCGCCGCCGCCGGCAGCCTGCGCCGCGCGAAGGAAACCGTCGGCGATCTCGATCTGCTCGCGACGGCGCCCGACGGCGCGGCGGTGTGCCGGCACTTCACGCAGTATCCGGACGTCGCAGAGGTCCTGCAGTCGGGCGAGACGCGCGCCTCGGTCGTGCTGAAGTCCGGTCTGCAGGTCGACCTGCGCGTCGTGCCGCAGGAGAGCTACGGCGCGGCGCTGATGTACTTCACCGGGTCGAAAGCGCACAACATCCGGCTGCGCAACCTCGCGATCGACCAAGGCCTGAAGCTGAACGAATACGGGCTGTTCAAGGACAAGTGCAAGATCGCCGGCGAGTCGGAAGAGGAGGTCTATTCGGCGCTCGGGCTGCCGTGGATCGCCCCCGAGCTGCGCGAGGATCGCGGCGAAGTCGAAGCAGCGAGGAAGCACGCGCTGCCCAAGCTCGTCGAGCGCGGCGATCTGCGCGGCGATCTGCACGCGCACACCAAGTGGAGCGACGGGACCGCGACGATCGAGGAAATGGCTCACGCCGCGCGCGAGCGCGGCCTCGAGTACCTCGCGATCAGCGAGCACAGCCGCCGGCTCACGGTCGCGCACGGGCTCGACCCCGCGCGGCTCGCCAAGCAGCGCGACGAGATCGAAAGGATCGACGCGAAGCTCTCGGGCGTGCGGCTGCTCACCGGCATCGAGGTCGACGTGCTCGAGGACGGGTCGCTCGATCTGCCCGATACGGCGCTCGCCCCGCTGGATGTCGTGATCGCGGCGGTGCATTCGAAGTTCGATCTGCCGCGCGCGAAGCAGACCGCGCGCATCCTCGCCGCGCTCGACAATCCGCACGTGAAGATCCTCGCGCACCCGATCGGCCGGCTGATCGACCAGCGCGAGCCGTACGACGTCGACATGCTCGCGGTGATCCGCAAGTGCAAGGCGCGCGGCGTCGCGCTCGAACTGAACGCGCACCCGCAGCGGCTCGACCTGACCGATCTGCACTGCCGGATGGCGAAGGACGAGGGCGCGCTGGTGGCGATCAACTCCGACGCGCACTCGGTGCACGAGTTCGACAACCTCGTCTACGGCGTCGGCCAGGCGCGGCGCGGCTGGCTGGAGAAGGCCGACGTGCTGAACACGCGCCCGCTCGACGAGGTGCGCGCGTGGCTGTGGCGCGGCAGGAAGTAGATCCGCGTCAGCCCGCGTCCTTCTTCTCGGCCTTGCCCTTGTCGGCCTTCGCGGTGGAAAGAAAGTACGTCAACGCGGCGATGACCAGCGCCACACCCGCGCCGAAACCGAGCAGATCGCGGCTGCCGTCCCAGGACACCACCGCGCCGAGGAACAGCACCGCGAGAACGACGATGACCACGCCGACGAGCTTGTTCTTCAGATCGTCGAACGAGCTGATCGACAGCCACTGCGGAAGCTTGAGGTTTTCCTCGATGAACAGCTCGTACAGCCCGAGCGCGATCATCAGGAACACGGTGCCGAGAAGGAACAGGTCGACGATCTCGATGAACGCGAGCGCGAGCGCCTTCGCGCCCTTGCTGCTGACCTCCGCCTTGGCGACCGCGTCGAAGACGACGACGATCGTCTCGACCACGCCGTAGACGAACAGCGCCAGCGCGGCCACCAGCGAACCGAGCACTGCGGCGAGGACGAGATAGCGGCTGGCGTTGAGCAGCGGTCGGAGCACGGCGCAAGCTTAACGCGCCGAACGTGCGTGCGCCGCGGGCCGATCGGGTCCATCATGGAACCATCGACGGAGGACGAACGATGAAGCTCACTTCACCTGCATTCGCGCACCTGGGTCCGATTCCGAGCAAGTACACGTGCGAAGGTCAGGACATCGCACCGCCGCTGGCATGGAGCGACGTGCCCGCGGGGACGAAGAGCCTCGCGCTCGTGTGCTTCGATCCGGACGCGCCCGACCCGGCCGCGCCGAAAATGACCTGGGTGCACTGGGTGCTCTACGACCTGCCGCCCGATTCGACCGGGCTGCCCGAAGGCGGCGTGCTGCCGCACGGCGTGCACGAAGGGCTGAACGACTGGCACCGGACCGGCTACGGCGGCCCGTGCCCGCCGATCGGCCGGCACCGTTATTTTTTCGAGCTGTACGCGCTCGACACCAAGCTGCCGAACCTGCGGCAGCCCACGCTGGCGCAACTGATGAACGCGATCAAGGGTCACGTGCTGGCGAAGGCCGAACTGATCGGCACTTACCAGAAGCAGCGGCGTTGACGGCCGCAGCGGGCTCGCGTCACGCGCGCAGCGGCAGCCCGCGCTGCGCGGCCCACGCCTTGGCCTTCGCGATGGCGATTCGGATTGCCTTGCCTTCGTCCATGCCCTCTTCGAGCAGCGCATTGGCGATTTCGATCGCCTTCGCGCGGACCGGCGGCGAAAGGTGCCGCATCGACGCGGGATAGTAGGTTTCGCTCCAGGGCATCGTCGGTGCGCGCCGCGGCGGATCGAATTCGTCCGTTGCCGCCGCGAACGCTCGTGTCGCAAGACCGGGCCACGGCGCCAGCATGCGCGGCGCGGCGAGCCGCCGCTTGACGCCCGTCAACGCTCGGGCAGCGGGATGAATTCGGTCTCGCCTTCGATCCGCCCGAGCCGCTGCGCGGCCCAGTCGGCTTTCGCCCGTTCGATGCGTTCGGCGCGCGACGACACGAAGTTCCACCAGACAAAGCGCGGGCCGAGCGGTGCGCTGCCGAGCAGCATCACGCGCGCGGGCCGCCGCGTGGCGAGTTCGACCGTGCCGCTCGCCGCGAGCACCGCAAGCTGGCCCGCTTCGACCGGTTCGCCATCGATCGACACGCGGCCGTCGACGACGTACACGGCGCGTTCGGCGTGTTCGGGCGGGATCGACACCTGCGCGTCGGCGTCGAGCTCGACCGCGCAGTACAGCGTGTCCGAGTGCATCGCCACCGGCGAGCTCGCGCCGAGCAGACGGCCGATCAGCAAGTGAATTCGCGCGCCGGGGCGCTCGATCGTCGGCAGCGTGGCGGCGGGATGATGCGCGAAGCACGGCGGGTCGTCTTCGCGCTCGACGGGCAGCGCGACCCAGATCTGCATGCCGTGCAGCACCTGCCCTCGCCGGCGCTCCTCGTCGGGCGTGCGCTCGCTGTGGACGATGCCTCGTCCGGCGACCATCCAGTTGACCGCGCCGGGCTCGATGCGCTGGACCGAGCCGATCGAATCGCGATGGACGAGCGCGCCGTCGAACAGATACGTCACGGTCGCCAGCCCGATGTGCGGATGCGGCCGCACGTCCATCCCGCGTCCGGGCGCAAACGCGTTCGGGCCGAAATGATCGACGAACACGAACGGTCCGACCGACCGCCGCGCCGCGTGCGGCAGCACGCGCAGCACGGTGAAGCCGTCGCCGAGGTCCGCGGCGCGGCCGCGGACGAGCGTCTCGATCGAGTTCATTGCGCGAGCTTAGCTCGCGTGCCGCGTCAAGAAAACACGATCGCCAGCAGCGTGATGCCGAGCATCCACCAGAAGGTCGCGCGCGCACCGGCGATGATCCCGCCCGCTTGGCTCCCGCGCGCCTGGGCCGCCGGCTGCTTCGGCCGCTCGGGCGCGCGCTCGGCCTCGAAGGCCGCGTGCAGCCAGTCGGACACGCTCAGTTCGGCCACCACCAATCCGTCCACCGCGTTCATGCTTGCCTCCTCCGCGCCATCTGCGTGACGACGGACGAAGCTTGCCGCCGTCGCGCGCGAACTTCAGCGGAATATTCGGCGCGGCGGTGCGGGCAAATGCGTCAGCCGAGAAAGAGTTTGTACGCCGGGTTGTCGGTCTCTTCCCAGTGCCGGTAACCGAGCGCGGCGAGGAACTCCTTCAACTGCTTCTTCTCGTTGGCCGGCACCTGCATGCCGACCAGGATGCGGCCGTAGTCGGCGCCCTGGTTGCGGTAGTGGAACAGCGAGATGTTCCAGTTCGGCGACATGCTCGACAGGAACCGCATCAGCGCGCCGGGGCGCTCGGGAAACTCGAAGCGGTACAGCCGCTCATCCTTGGCGAGCGGCGAGTGACCGCCGACAAGATGCCGCAGATGCAGCTTGGCGAGCTCGTCGTCCGTCAGATCGAGCGTCGGAAAGCCCGCCCGCTCGAACGTGCGCGCAAGCATCGCCGCCTCCGACGGCTTGAAGATCTGCAGCCCGACGAAGATGTGCGCCTCCTTCGCGTCCGAGATCCGGTAGTTGAACTCGGTGACGTTGCGGTTGCCGACCAGCTCGCAAAACCGGCGAAACGATCCGCGCTCCTCGGGGATCGTCACCGCGAACACCGCCTCGCGCCGCTCGCCGACTTCGGCGCGTTCGGCGACGAAGCGCAGCCGGTCGAAGTTCATATTCGCGCCGCTGGCGATCGCCACGAGCGTCCGGTTCCTGATCCGCTCGCGTTCGACGTAAGCCTTGGCACCGGCGACCGCCAGCGCGCCCGCCGGCTCGAGGATCGACCGCGTGTCCTGGAAAACGTCCTTGATCGCCGCGCACAGCGCATCGGTGTCCACGCGGATCATTCCGTCGACATACTGGCGGCACAGCCTGAAGGTCTCCTCGCCGACCATCCGCACGGCGGTGCCGTCGGAGAACAGCCCCACGTCGTGAAGCTGGACGCGGCGGCCGGCCTCGAGCGAGCGCGCCATCGCGTCCGAATCCTCGGTCTGAACGCCGATGACCTTGATCTCCGGATGCAGCGCCTTGACGTAGGCCGCCACACCCGAGATCAGCCCGCCGCCGCCGACCGCGGTGAAGATCGCGTCGATCGGCCCCTGCTCGCCGGGGTGGTGCTGGCGCAGGATCTCCATGCCGATCGTGCCCTGCCCTGCGATCACATCGGGATCGTCGAAGGGGTGAACGAAGGTCAGCCGGCGTTTGTCCTGCAGTTCGATCGCGTGCGCGTACGCATCCGAGTACGAGTCACCGAACAGAACCACGTCGGCGCCGCGATCGCGCACCGCGTCGACCTTGACCTGAGGCGTGGTCACCGGCATCACGATCACCGCGCGGCAGCCGAGCCTGGCGGCGGCGAGCGCCACGCCCTGTGCGTGGTTGCCAGCGCTCGCCGCGATCACGCCGCGCTTCAGCCGCTCGGCCGGCAGGTTGACCATCTTGTTGTAGGCGCCGCGCAGCTTGAAGCTGAACACCGGCTGCAGGTCTTCGCGCTTGAGCAGCACGGTGTTCGCAATCCGCGCCGACAGTTGCGGTGCGACCTCCAGCGGCGTTTCGTCGGCGACGTCGTAGACGCGCGCATTGAGGATGCGCCGCAAGTATTCCTGGGCTGGCATGCCCTGGTCCTCCGTTGAGTTGGCGCCGCGAAGGTATCACGCGGCGCGTCGTACGATCGCGGCATGAACGAAACCCCGCCCTACGCCGACCTCACGCCCGATGCGGTGCTCAACGCGATCGACGCCCTCGGCCTGCACACTTCGGGTCAGCTTCTCGCGCTGAACAGCTACGAAAACCGCGTCTTTCAGGTCGGGCTCGAAGACGAGGTGCCGGGCATCGGCCGCTACGTCGTGGCCAAGTTCTACCGGCCGGGGCGGTGGACCGACGCGCAGATCCTCGAGGAGCACGGCTTCACCGCCGAGCTGGCCGAACGCGAGATCCCCGTCGTGCCGCCGCTTCGCCTGTCAGGCGCGACGCTGCACCACGTCGGCGCGCATCGCATCGCGGTGTTTCCCCGCCGCGGCGGGCGCGCCCCGGATCTGTCGCGGCGCGATGTGCGCGAATGGCTCGGGCGCTTCATCGGCCGCATCCACGCGGTCGGCGCGATCCGGCCGTACGCGCACCGGCCGGCGCTCGATATCGAGACCTTCGGACGCGAGCCGGGCACGTGGCTGCTCGAGCGCGGCTGGCTGCCCGACGATCTGCGCGAGCCGTACCGCGCCGCGCTCGCGCAGGCGCTCGACGGCGTGCGGTCGTGCTACGAGCGCGCGGGCGACGTGCGCGCGATCCGCCTGCACGGCGACTGCCACGAAGGCAACGTGCTGTGGACCGACGCCGGCCCGCACTTCGTCGACTTCGACGACAGCCGGATGGGCCCGGCGGTGCAGGATCTGTGGATGCTGCTGTCCGGGTCGCGCGAGGAGATGCAGGCGCAGCTCGCCGACGTGCTCGCAGGCTACGAGGACTTCAGGGACTTCGACCGCCGCGAGCTGCATCTGGTCGAAGCGCTTCGCACCCTGCGGCTTGTCCACTACGCGGCATGGATCGCGCGACGCTGGACCGATCCGGCCTTCCCGGCCGCGTTTCCGTGGTTCGGCACGCCGCGCTACTGGCAGGACCGCATCCTCGAGCTGCGCGAACAGATCGGCGCGATGGCCGAACCGCCGCTGGCGGCTTGAGCCGACGCCGCGTTCAGCGTTCGACGACGAGCCTCAGCGCAAAGCGCGTCCGCCGCCACGCCCACGCGAGCGCAGCAAAGAGCGCGCTGATGACCGCCGCGCCCCACCACTCGAGCACGTTGGTGAAGCGGTCGTGCGCGAGGCTGTCGCCGAACGCCAACGGAGAGAACGCGGCCGCGAGCCCCAGCGCCAGCAACACCCACGCCAGCGCGAGCAGCGAGCGGCCGAAGCGCGGCGACAACGCAGTGCTGCCGCGCCGCGCCGCGCGCGCGATCAGGCCGACGACGACCACGAGCTCGATCGCGGTCAGCCCGAAGTAGAACCAGATGCCGAAGCGCCTGAACCAGCGGTACAGCTCGCCTTCGGTGCCCAGGAACGTGCCGTAGAGAACCAGGAAGATCGCCGCCGCCGCACCGACCGCGGCCAGCACGCGCGCGCGCGACACGGAAAGCAACGCCAGTTCGCGCAGCCAGTGCGATGCGAGCCACCACGTCAGGCCCTGCAGCACGGCCGCCGGCAGCACGATCGCGCGGAAAAGATGGTTCGGCAGACCGTGGCGCGCCGCGCGGCTGATCGACACGCAGCCTTCGACGAACGGATTGCACGCGGGGATCAGCTCGAGCCGCGTCGAGAGCTGCCACGCGAGCAGCCCGGCGACCACCGGCAACAGTCCGGCCAGCAGCGGAAGCGGCCAGAGCGGCAGCGCCGCCGATGGGCGCGCGGCGCTCGGATCGTCGGGATGCACGTCGGGGAACCTCGGCAGCGGCTCGTGCCCGCCACGATACGCGGCGATCGGCGCTTCCGACGGCGGAACGGCCTTGACGACCGTCAGCCGCACCGCGCGGATCGGCGTATCCACGGGCTTCGCGCGGGAGTTCTTGCAGCGCAGCAGATACACTGCGGTCCCGAGCGTCGAAGACCTGCTGTACGTCGATGAACGCCCCGCTGCCGCCCGCACTTTCCAAGCCCGCCACCGAACGCGCCGCCGACGAGCCGGCGCGCCTGCGCGAGATCCCGTACAACTACACGTCGTTCTCGGATCGCGAGATCGTGATCCGGCTGCTAGGCAGCGACGCCTGGCGCGTGCTCGACGAGCTGCGTGCGGAGCGCCGTACGGGCCGCTCGGCGCGAATGCTGTACGAAGTGCTCGGCGACATCTGGGTCGTCCAGCGCAATCCGTACCTGCAGGAGGATCTGCTCGACAATCCCAAACGGCGCGACGCGCTGGTCTCGGCATTGCATCACCGGCTCGGCGAGATCGACAAGCGCCGCGACCCGTCGGACCCCGTCCGCGATGCAAAGGTCGGCCAACTGCTCGACGCCGCGCGCGGTTGCGTGGCGAAGTTCGAGCAGGACTTCCGCGACGATTGGGACCTGCGCAAGCGCGCGCGCCGTCTGCTGACGAAGCACACCCGCGCCGACAACGTCTGCTTCGACCCGTACGCGCGCGTCTCGCACGTGACGGACGCGACCGACTGGCGCGTCGAGTACCCGTTCGTCGTGCTGACGCCCGACCGCGAGGTCGAGATTCCGGCGCTCGTGCGCGCGTGCATCGAGCTGGGGCTGACGATCATCCCGCGCGGCGGCGGCACGGGCTACACCGGTTCGGCGGTTCCGCTGACGCCTCGTTCGGCGGTGATCAACACCGAGAAGCTCGAATCGATCGGCGGCGTCGAACGCACGGCGCTTCCCGGGGTGGCCGAACCGCAACCGACGATCTTCACCGGCGCCGGTGTGGTCACGCGCCGAGTCGCCGACGCCGCCGAGCGGGCCGGGCTCGCATTTGCCGTCGACCCGACCTCGGCCGACAGTTCGTGCGTCGGCGGCAACATCGCGATGAACGCCGGCGGCAAGAAGGCCGTGCTGTGGGGCACCGCGCTCGACAACCTCGTCTGGTGGCGGATGGTCGACCCCGAAGGCAACTGGCTCGACGTCGAACGCGTCGAGCACAACCTCGGCAAGATCCACGACGCGCCGGTCGCGAAGTTCAGGCTGACGTGGCGCGACGGCCGCGATCATGCCGACAGCGCGCGCGTGCTGCGCACCGAAACGCTCGAGATCCCCGGCCACCGCTTCCGCAAGACGGGGCTGGGCAAGGACGTCACCGACAAGTTCCTCGGTGGACTGCCCGGCGTGCAGAAGGAAGGCTGCGACGGGATCATCACGTCGGCGCGCTGGCTGCTGCACCGGATGCCCGCGCACATCCGGACCGTGTGCCTGGAGTTCTTCGGCAACGCGCGCGACGCGGTGCCTTCGATCGTCGAGATCAAGACCTACCTCGATCGGCGGCCCGACGGCGTGCGCCTCGCAGGACTCGAACACCTCGACGAGCGCTACCTGCGCGCGGTCGGCTATGCGACCAAGTCCAGACGCGGCGTGCTGCCGAAGATGGTGCTGCTGGGCGACATCGTCGGCGACGACGACGCGGCAGTGGCGCGCGCGACTTCGGAGGTCGTCCGGATCGCCAACGCTCGTGGCGGCGAGGGCTTCATCGCCGCGAGCGCCGAAGCGCGCAAGAAGTTCTGGCTCGACCGCGCCAAGACCGCGGCGATCTCCAGGCACACCAACGCGTTCAAGCTGAACGAGGACGTGGTCATCCCGCTCGAGCGGATGGGCGACTACACGAACGCGATCGAGCGCATCAACATCGAGCTGTCGATCAAGAACAAGCTCGCGCTGCTCGACGCGCTCGACGCTTTCTTCGCGACCGACTTCGCGCTGGGCAAGACCGGCGACGTCGAATTCGACCGGCTGCCGCGCGAGGAGATCCTCGGCGACCGCGTCGAGCAGGCGCGCGAGCTGATCGCGTTCACGCGCAAGCGCTGGACGTACCTGCTCGATCACTTCGACACGCCGGTCGCGGAAGCCGCGCCGGAACTCGCCAGGCTCGGAATCACGCACGTCGCGCCGCCGGCCGCCGGCGCGCGACCCGACCTCGCGGTGATCGACCTGCTGCAGGACCGGACGATCCGCGTGTCGTGGAAGACCGAGGTGCGCGCGCCGCTCGAGCGGATCTTCTCGGGCGCGGCTTTCGCGCCGGTGCTCGCCGAGTGCGAGGCGATCCATCAACGCGTGCTGCACGGCCGCGTGTTCGTCGCGCTGCACATGCACGCCGGCGACGGCAACGTTCACACCAACATCCCCGTCAACTCCGACGATTACGAGATGCTGCGCACCGCGCACGCGGTGGTCGTTCGCATCATGAAGATCGCCCGCGAGTTGAACGGCGTGATCTCGGGCGAGCACGGCATCGGCATCACCAAGCTGGAGTTCCTGACCGACGAGGAAACGCGCGAGTTCCGCGCGTACAAGCTGCGCGTCGATCCCGAGGGGCGCTTCAACAAGGGCAAGCTGCTGCCCGGCGCCACACTCGACAACGCGTACACGCCGAGCTTCAACCTGCTCGGCCACGAGTCGCTGATCATGCAGCAGTCCGACATCAACTCGATCTCGGATGCGATCAAGGACTGCCTGCGCTGCGGCAAGTGCAAGCCGGTGTGCTCGACGCACGTGCCGCGCGCGAACCTGCTCTATTCGCCGCGCAACAAGATCCTCGCGACCTCGCTGCTGATCGAGGCGTTCCTGTACGAGGAGCAGACGCGCCGCGGTGTGTCGGTCAAGCACTGGGACGAATTTTCCGACGTCGCCGACCACTGCACGATCTGCCACAAGTGCCTGACGCCGTGCCCGGTGGACATCGACTTCGGCGACGTGTCGATGGCGATGCGCGACCTGCTGCGCCGGATGGGCCGGAAGCGTTTCAACCCCGGCAGCGCGGCGACGATGTTCTTCCTGAACGCGACGAACCCGCAGACGATCAAGATCGCGCGCAAGGTCATGATCGACTGGGGTTACAAGGCGCAGCGGCTCGGCGTGAACCTCTTCCGCGCGCTGGGCCGCGCGCAGACCAAGCGCCCGCCGGCGACCACCGGCAAACCGAAGGTCACCGAGCAGGTGATCCACTTCGTCAACAAGAAGATGCCGGGCAACCTGCCGAAGAAGACCGCGCGCGCGCTGCTCGACATCGAGGATCACCGCTACGTGCCGATCATCCGCGACCCGCGCGCGACCTCGCCCGACGCCGAGGCGGTCTTCTACTTCCCCGGCTGCGGCAGCGAGCGGCTGTTCTCGCAGGTCGGGCTCGCCACGCAGGCGATGCTGTGGGCGGTCGGCGTGCAGACGGTGTTGCCGCCCGGCTACCTGTGCTGCGGCTATCCGCAGCGCGGCTCGGGGCAGTTCGACAAGGCGGAGAAGATCATCACCGACAACCGCGTGCTGTTCCACCGCGTGGCCAACACGCTGAACTACCTCGACATCAAGACCGTCGTCGTCAGTTGCGGAACGTGCTACGACCAGCTCGCCGGCTACAAATTCGAGGAGATCTTCCCCGGTTCGCGGATCGTCGACATCCACGAATTCCTGCTCGAAAAGGGTGTCAGGCTCGACGGCGTCACCGGCGTGCGCTACATGTACCACGACCCCTGCCATACGCCGATGAAGCAGCAGGATCCGCTCGCGACCGTCAACGCGCTGATCGCCACCGGCGACGGCACCCGGATCGAGAAGAGCGAC
>Ga0073934_10000702_pt1 | contig 92191 bp, 81 predicted proteins | sample LarsenN4metaG_FD_76834 | JGI IMG/M metagenome (GOLD analysis project Ga0073934, IMG submission 76834) | Hot spring sediment bacterial and archeal communities from British Columbia, Canada, to study Microbial Dark Matter (Phase II) - Larsen... ...
CCAGCACCGCTACAACAACTGGCGGCCCCACGGCGCTCTTGGCGGCAAAACACCCGCCCAGTACCTTCAAGCCCGCCATGTCGAGGAGACCTCACGTTCTCAGATGTCTTGAACCTGGACAGCCGCTTGCCGAGACCCGTTTAGCCCGCTAGCAAACCCCCATCATGGTCCGCAGCCTGCGGAGAGGACATGTCTTCGGAACAGCCGCTCGCCAATCGGATCGCTCTCGTCACCGGCGCCTCGCGTGGCATCGGGCGCGCTGTCGCGATCGGCCTCGCCAAGGCCGGGGCGCACGTCATCATCCTGGCGCGCACGGTCGGGGGCCTGGAAGAGGTGGATGACGAAATCCGCGCCTCGGGCAGCGCGGCGACGCTCGTGGCGCTCGATCTGAGAAAGACCGACAGGCTCGATGCGCTGGGGCCCAGCATCCTGCAGCGGTGGGGACGGCTCGACATCCTCGTCGCCAATGCCGCTGTGCTCGGTCCCTTGTCGCCGCTCGGCCATATCACGTCCGAGGCCTGGGCCGAGGTGATCGACGTCAATCTGACGGCAAACTGGCATCTGATCCGGTCGCTGGATCCGTTGATCCGCCGCTCGGCTGCGGGCCGCGCGATCTTCGTCTCATCGGGCGCTGCCAGCGCCGCCAACGCATACTGGGGACCCTACGCTGTCTCCAAGGCCGGTCTCGAAGCGCTCGCGAAGACCTGGGCGCACGAACTCCAGAACACGCCGGCGCGGGTCAACATCGTCAGTCCCGGGCCGATCCGCACACACATGCGCGCCAAAGCCTTTCCGGGCGAGGACCCGTCAACGCTTAGGGCGCCTGAAGACATCGTTCCGCTCTTCCTGCGGCTTGCAGATCCCGCCTGCACGGAAACCGGCCGCATCTTTGACTTCAAGACCGGCGAGGTGCGTTAGCGCGCACGTCCGGCAATCCGCGCCGCGCCGGTCACGCGCTCGCGGTGCACGAGATAGATACCGGACGAGATGACGATCGCCGCGCCGGCGACGGTCCACAGGTCGGGCACGTGCCCGAACACCAGGTATCCGCCGGCGGTGTGCGAGATGAGGCCGAGGTAGACGAACGGGGCAAGCGTCGAGGCCGGTGCGTGGCGGTAGGCAATGATGAAGATGTAGTGGCCGAGGCCGCCCCAGAACCCCATCGACGCCAGCAGCAGCCACACCCGGACCTCTGTCGGCCAGACCCAATCGACGATGGCGAACGGTGCCATCGCGAACGTGCCCGCCAGCAGCGAGTAGAAGAGCGTCACTTCCGGTGCGTCATAGGTGGCGAGGTAGCGGGTGAGAAGCATGAAGCCCGCGTAGCAGAGCATCGAGCCGAAGGCGAAAATCAGCGCCGGCTCGAAGGTGGCGACGCCAGGACGCACGACGACGAGAATGCCGAGGAATCCGACGCAGATGGCCACCATCCGCCGCCACCCCACCCACTCGCCGAGAAACGGCCCAGCAAGAAGAGCGACGAGCAGCGGCGCCAGGAAGTAGACGGTCTGCGTCTGGTCGAGGCGCAGATGGCGCAGCGCCAGGAAATTGAGCAGGGTCGAGAACAGCATGAGCGTCGAACGCAAGAGCTGGTGTTTCACCCGCCTGCTGTTCAGGAGCCACGGCAACGCTACCACGCCCATGACGACGATGATGAGGAGAAACTGGCTGACAAACCGCATCCAGACCATTTGCGTCACCGGAAGCTGCACGACGCTCGCCATGAACTTCGCGGTGGTGTCGAGCACCGAGAACAGCGCCAGCGCAAGGCACATCAGCGCGATCCCTTTAAGGGGGTTCTGCTGCAGCTGCGGGATCGGTGCGGGCGTCGCCCGTTGCATGGCGGTCTCGGGAATCAGCGCAAGAAGGACTTCGCCCCTATAACCCGCCGTTGCGGCCTTCGTGAGGGGCGGCGCTCCGTGACGCAGGCATCGGCGTCAAAAAGCGGCGCCGGTCGGTCGCGCGTCGTCGAACAGGCCTGCTCGGCCGGATGTGGTGGGCGGTGAGAGGATCGAACTCCCGACATCCTCGGTGTAAACGAGGCGCTCTACCGCTGAGCTAACCGCCCTCCGTGCGCAGGCTTTAGGGCTGGGTCGCTGCCCTGTAAAGGCAGGAATGACAACGGTGGCGGCGAGGCGCGGCGGCGTTTGCCGCAATGGACGGCTGTGCCTCGTCTAGATCGCCTACCGCCGAGGGGAGGACAGCGCGGGAACGCTGGACGGAAGGTTGCGCGTCGCGGGTGCCCGGCCAGCATTCGCTTGACTAGGGAACGCACCTCACCTATCAGCATCCGACGCCGCGCAGCGCTCCGTTGCCCGGCATCGCGCGGGCGTAGCTCAGCTGGTTAGAGCGCCGGCCTGTCACGCCGGAGGCCGCGGGTTCAAGTCCCGTCGCTCGCGCCATTTCCCTATAAGTTCAGCATCTTGCGGTGCTATCGCATTGGCAGGCCTAGGGCGTTGCATCGGCGGCGCTGACCGGGAAAACTGCCTCCACCCCCTCCCTCGTCGGCAGGCCCGATGTCGCAAACCCGCCTTGCCCGACGGCTGCTCCAACGCCTGCCGTTCCATTACGGCTGGGTTATCTTGGCGGCCGTCCTGCTTGCCTGCCTGTCACGGGCAGGTCCGGCGGTTGCCACGCTCTCGATGTTCGTGACGCCGATGACGGCGGAACTTGGCTGGTCGCGCACGGCGCTTGCCGGCGCCGTGTCGCTCGGCGGCGTGCTGGCGGCCGTGTTCTCACCGGTCATCGGCAGCTACCTCGATCGCCATGGCGCCCGCCTGATCCTGGGGCTCGCCGTTCTCGCCACCGGCACCACGCTCATGCTGCTGTCCACGGTCGGTTCGATCTGGAGCTTCTATCTGCTCTATTGCATCGCGCGCATGTGCTGGGCAGGCCCCTACGATCTCGGAATCCATGGCGCGCTCAACAACTGGTTCGTGGCACGTCGCGCCGCGGTTGCCTCCGCGTCCGGGTTCACGCAAACGCTCGGTATCACGTTCATGCCGTTCATCGCCTACGCCATGATCGAGGGGCACGGGTGGCGTAGCGGCTGGCTCGTCATCGGCGCCCTGGTGTTGGCCCTGGGGCTCCTCCCGTCCGCCCTGTTCCTCATCCGCCGGCCCGAGGACGTCGGCCTCGCACCGGATCTTGGACGCCAACCGGCGGGGAGTGCCGGAGCGGAGGGAACCTCGCCGGCAGTCCGGCGCGAGCCCACCTACACGCGCGCCGAAGCGATGCGAACCCGCGCTTTCTGGATGCTCGGACTCTACACGGCGCTCGTCTATCCGGTGCAGGCGGGAATGAGCCTGCATCAGGCGGCGCACCTCATCGAACAGGGCCTGTCACCGGCCAGTGCCGCAACCGCAGTCAGCCTGTTCTCGCTCACTTCGGCGCTGACCGGCCTCAGCTATGGGGTCCTCAGCCGCTGGTTGTCGCTCAGGTTCGCGCTTGCCGCCGCCGGTGGACTGCTGGTCACCGCTGCCGTGGCGATCATGGCCGCGAGGACGCCCGGGCTCGCAGTTCTCTCCGGCGTTCTGTTCGGCCTCGGCATCGGCGGGGTCCACGTCATCCTGCCCGTTGCCTGGGCCGATGCCTTCGGCCGCCGCAGCTTCGGAGCCATCCGAGGCGTCGCGCTCTCGCTGCAAGTCGCCGCGCAGGCCGCCGGCCCCCTGCTCTCCGGCATCCTCAGAGACCTGAGCGGCAACTATCGGCTGTCGCTCATCTGCTTTGCCTGCCTCTCGGGTGCCGCCGCGTTCGCCGCGCTGCTCATTCGCAGCCCGGCGTCGGTCGCCGGTGACCGATAGGCCAGCAGACACTGATGCGCGTCGGTCGGACCGATTGCCTCCGAGCTCCGAGGCGGGCACAGTCCGCAATGGGCCGGCATCATTCATGGGCCGGCTGCGGGAGGGCGCATGGCGGACATCTCAGGGTTCGGGCTCGACGTCGGCATCTATGGGCCGCTTGCGACGCCGCAGACGATCGTCGGCCTCGCGCGCCATGCCGAGGAGCAAGGTTTCGAGTCCGTATGGGTCGCAGATCACGTCGTCTTTCCGGCGCAATTCAAGTCCGAGTACCCCTACAGCGCCAAGGGCGACTTCCCGACAAGGCTTGCCGATCCGCTGCTGGAGCCGGTCGCCACCATGGGGGTGCTCGCGGGTGCAACACAGCGCGTCAAGATCGGCGGCGCCGTTCTCATCATGCCCTATCGCAATCCGGTGCTGCTCGCCCGGATGCTCATCACGCTCGACCAGTTCAGCGGCGGGCGGATCATTCTCGGGGCCGGGACGGGCTGGCTCGAGGAGGAGTTCCAGGCGCTCGGCGCATACGAATTCCGCAAGCGCGGACGGGTGACGGATGAGGCCATCGAGATCTTCAAGGCGCTCGCAGCCGGCGGCGAGGTCAGCTACCGAGGTGAGACGTATGCGTTCGAGCCGGTCATCTCGGCGCCGGGGTCCGTGCAGCGACCCCACCCACCGGTGCTGATCGGCGGCGTGTCGTTGCCGGCACTGAGGCGGGTCGCCAGGCACGGGTCGGGCTGGCTCGCCGTCACTCAGAGCCCGGACAGTCTCGCCGAAAGCCTCACGACCCTCGGACGGCTGTGCGCCGAACATGGCCGGCGCCTCGAGGATCTCGACCTCACCTACAAGATGTTCCTCAGCATCGGCGAGCCGAAGCGCAGCCGCTTCGACGCGCGCGAGCCGGGAACCGGCAGCCTCGCCGAGATTACCGATGACATCCGGCGCATCCGCGCGCTCGGCTTCGGCCGCATCATCGTGCGCTATCGCGGTGCCAGTGCCGACGAGCAGAAACGGCAGCTCGATCTCTTTGTCTCGCACATCGTGCCGGCGATCTGAGACATCGATTGCCGCTCAACCCGCTCCCGTGAGGGCATTCCGGCACTGGCCGGACCCGCAATCGCTGCAAGGCGGATCGCGATCTACTGCGCCACCGACATCCGGGTCGGCACGATGCGGGTCACCTTGATGGCCTCCCGGTCGAGCACCTCGGTGACCTTGGGCGTAATGGTGTTCTTCCAATAGTCGGTCTGGTAGACCGCCGCATAGAGGCGCTCACGCTCGGCCTCGCTCTCGAATCTACGCAGCCAGACATAGACGCTGTCGTCGGTCTCGCCGCGGAAGCTGCCGGTGATTACGGCCCCCTTCGAGACCTGGAAGGGAATGATCTCCTCCTCCATCAGCTTCAGCCACTCGGCCATCTTGCCGGGCTTCACCTTGTACTGACGCAGTTCGTAGAACGCAGACATGGGAGTCTCCTTTGTCCGTGCTAGCAGCAGCCGCCTCACGCCCAGAGCGTGCACTTGCCGTTGTTGATGACCGTCACGTCGCGCTCCTTCAGGCGGCAGCGGAACGAGACGACGGTGCCATCAACCCACATGTCGGTGAGGATCGTCTCGCCCGGATAGACGGGAGAGGAGAAGCGCACATCGAAGCCGCGGATGCGCGTGTGGTCATATTTCGCCACCTCGCGCAGGATCGTGCGGCAGGCCGTGCCGTAGGTGCACAGCCCATGCAGGATCGGCACGGGAAAGCCAACGCGCTTGGCGAGTTCGGGATCGGCGTGCAGCGGATTGCGGTCGCCGTTGAGGCGGTAGAGCAGCGCCTGATCAACGCGCGTCTCGGCGGCCGCGGTCAGGTCCGGCTTGCGCTCGGGCAGCCTGTGCGGCTCAAGACCCGAGCCGCTCGGGCCGCCAAAACCGCCGTCGCCCCGCGCGAATGTGGTCGAGATCAGCGTGTAGAGCTTTTCGCCCGTCCGGGCGTCCTTTGCGACGAGTTCGGAGTTGATGATCGCGCCTTTTCCCGGCCCCTTGTCGAACGCTGAGAGAACGCGGCTGTCGACAACAATCTCGCCCTCCGGCTCAAGCGGCTTTTCGAGCATGAGGCGCTGCTCGCCATGGACGACCTTCGAGTAGTCGTAGCCGCAGTCCCGAAGCAACGGCACGCGCTGCAACACCGTGGCCATCGAAGCGACCGTCTTCAGCTTCTCCTTCTCGAAGGTGTACGCGAGCTCCTTTGGATCATAAGGGTCGCGGCTCATGCCGATGCTGATCGCATAAAGCATCGTCTCCCGGTCGCTCCAGCTGAACCGGTCGCCGGTGCGCTTCAATTGCATCAGCTTCTCATAATTGAGGGCCATCGAACGTCACTCCTCGGGATCTCTGGAAACCTTCTGTCAATTGCGCCGTCCCGGCCGCTCAAGCACCGTTTCCACAGGGGCAACGGGCGCAATTGCGGGGAACGCCCCGACCGGCCGGGGCTCGGTGCCGGTCAATCGAGCTCCAGGCCGTCCATGCCGGAGTTCTTTCGCACCTTGGGCAGCATTTCGCGGAACAGGCGGCCCGCCTCGCGCGGGTCCTCGACCTGCGGCACCTCGGCGCCCCGCCGCCAGCCCTCGCAGATGGCGATCCGCCCGAAGCCCGCCTGAAAGACCCGGCCGCTGATGTCCTTGGCTTCCTCGCTCGCCAGATAGACGACGATCGGCGAGACCCATTTCGGGTCGCGCAACGCGATCTGCTCCGGCGTCAGCTGGCGCAAGCCTTCGGTCATGCGGGTCTGGGCCGATGGCGACAGCGCATTGACCGTCACGCCGAACCGGCGCAACTCGCGCGCCGCGATGATCGTGAAGGCCGCGATGCCAGCCTTGGCGGCACCATAGTTCGTCTGGCCGACGTTGCCGTAGATGCCCGACGTCGAGCTGGTGTTGATCACCGCGGCGTTCACCGGCCCGCCGATCTCCTTGCTGCGCTCGCGCCAGTAGGCGGCAGCGTGCCGGGTGGGGGCGAACGTGCCCTTGAGATGCACCTGGATGACGGCATCCCACTCGTCCTCGGTCATGTTGACGAGCATACGGTCGCGCAGGATGCCGGCGTTATTGATCAGGACGTCGAGTTTGCCGAAGTGCCGGACGGTGGACTCAATCAGGTTCTTGGCGCCGTTCCAGGTCGAAACGTCGTCGCCGTTGACGATCGCATCGCCCCCGGCCTTCCTGATCTCTGCGACGACGGCAGCAGCCTTGGACTCGTCGCGCCCCGTCCCGTCGACATTGGCGCCGATGTCATTGACCACCACCTTGGCGCCTTCCCTCGCGAGCAACAGGGCATGCTGGCGGCCAAGCCCGCCGCCCGCCCCCGTCACGATCGCAACGCGTCCCTGGCACAAACCGGCCATGCCCATCCTCCCGTCCGTCGTTCGGCTGATTGATCGTCTGAGACCGGCAGTCTGCGACGTCGGGCACGCCCGCGCAACATCAACGCGCGCGGCGGTTGCGAGGCCACGCCGGCGGATCTGGCGCAGAAGCTTAGCGCGAGCCCGCTAGCGCGACGCGATGACGGCGGTTCCTGAGCTGCCGTCGCCGCGCCGCCAGTGGAGCTGGGCCCCGCTGACGCGCAGGGTGAAGCAATGCGCGCTGCCGTCGAGCCAGACGCGCCATCTCTGACAGAGCTGGTCGCCGGCGATCCACCAGTGGCCGCTGTCCTGCTCGCGCCCTGTCAGCGCGGCAAGCGCCGCAGCCCGGCCGGTCATGGTGCCGTTCTCCCGATAGGTGATCGGCAGACTGCCAATGGGCGTGTTCACGATCACAGTGCGGCCGGACAGGAGTTGCCGCAACTTGTCACCGGCGACCCGACCCGGCTCCGCCACGACGGTCGCTGTCGAAAGGAGCGTCGTTGCCAAAGCCACTGCTGAAACTCTACGCACGCCGATACCCCCTTGTGGCTTGCTCACATCCTTGGGCGATGCCCGCTTCCGGCCGCGCCCCGCCGCGCGGCGTTGTGGGCTTGGACATCACCCTCCCTGGACCCGTCAACCCCAATTCTGCAATGCAGGGCAGCGATCAGAGTTAACAACGATCAGAATCGCCAGGGCTCGCAAAGTCCCCGCTTGCGAATTCCGGCCGGACCGCAGGGCACACCGCGCTCACTCGGTCTTTCCGGCGAAACGCACGAGGGGCCAAGTCAGCGTCAGCCAGATCATGTAGAGGGCGACCATGATCAGGATCGCCACCGTCAGGAGTCCCCCCGGGAACCCCGTCCACACAATGTGCGCCGCAGCCAGCAGCCATATGGCTGACGCGGCAACATTGACCGCGAAAAGGCGCTCAACCCGCAGCGGATGCACCGTGCGCAGAGGAACAAAGGTCAGAAGGATGCAGACGATGGTAATCGAGCCGACCAGCCAGCCGGGCATCGGGATGGCGAAGAAATAGAACGCCACGGCATTCCAGATCGCCGGGAAGCCGACAAAGCAGTTGTCCGCCGACTTACTGCCGTCGTCCGCGAAGTGATAGAGCGACGACAAGAGAACCCCGGACGCCAAAATAAGGCCCTGCGTTCCATCGAAAATCTTCGCGTGGAGAAGCGCCAGGACCGGGACGAAGACATAGGTGACGTAATCGACGACGTTGTCCAGCCGGTCGCCCGAATAGCGGGGCAGAACCTGCTTCACACCGACCAAGCGCGCAAACATGCCGTCGACGCCGTCGATGAGGAGCGCCAGGCCCAGCCATGCAAAACACCGGGCGTAGGCGCCATCGGCGACCGCCAGCATGGCGAAGAGAGCGCACACCGCGCCGCTGGCTGTGAATGCGTGAACGGCCGCCGCTGCGAGGCGCCGCCCAAGGGACGCACGCCGCCGCGCGCGGTTCCCCATCTGGTCACTTCGCGGGACAGGTTCGCTCATCGGGCTGCGCGCGCTGGCTGCGCCTCAAGCGCAAAATGGAGCACGATGCGCTCCTCCGCATCCCCCGGCCCCGCGACATGACCCGTGCCAGGAAACTGACACGCGGTCAGAACCGATGCTTCAGTGTCCCTCGGATCTGGGTACCCTCGTCTCCGGGCATCTCGCGAAGCTTGTCCGGCGTGCTCGAGCCGGAGTTGCCGGCGCCATAGAGCAGCTCCAACCCGAAATCGAGCTTGGGGAGAACGCCAAGCTTGCCAAGTCCAGGAATGCGGACTTCAAGGCCGCTTCCACTATTGGAGGTATCAATCGACGTCCCGGTTCCGGTGGTATCCAGTTCAACCTTGGGTGGTGCGGACGCCTCGCCGGGCGACCCCTTGGTCTCCTGAAACGCCATGGCGGCAGAACTCGCCAATCCGAGCGCAGCCCCCAACAGCAAGCATTTCATCCGGCGTGTCATTCCTCACCCCGCGGCGCATGGCCTCCGTGCCGACGGGCATTAAATGCCGTCGGATCTTGGCGAGGACAAGTCTTTATCCCCGCGGGTAAAGGAGGCGTGAAGCTTTCCTCGACGACTGTGTTATTTTCGCCATCCGGCGGCAGGGCGGCAACCTGTGGGCGAGGCGGTCGCCCGTTCTCTCTATCTGTAGTGGCAAGCGGCGAGGTGTCCCGGAGCCTTCTCGACAAGCTTGGGGGCCTCCACCTTGCACCGCTCCTGAGCGATGGGGCAGCGGGTGTGGAAATGGCAGCCCGATGGAGGGCGGACGGGACTCGGCACGTCTCCCTGCAGCACCACCTTCTTGCGCTTGATCGCCGGATCGGGAACCGGAACGGCCGAGAGCAAGGCCTCCGTATAAGGATGCTTTGGCGCAGTGAAGATGGACCTCTTGTCCGCGTGCTCGACAATCCGGCCAAGGTACATGACGGCGATCTTGTGGCTGATGTGCTCGACCACGGCCAGATTGTGGGAAATGAAGAGATAGGAGAGGCCCAGATCCTTCTGCAGGTCCATGAGCAGGTTGATCACCTGCGCCTGGATCGAGACATCGAGCGCGGACACGGGTTCGTCGCCGATGATGAGCTTCGGATTGAGCGCCAGTGCGCGGGCGATACCAATGCGCTGGCGCTGACCGCCTGAAAACTGGTGCGGAAAGTTGTCCATCTGCGCGGGGCGCAGCCCGACCCGACGGAAGATTTCGGCCACACGCTGTCGCCGCTCCTCCCGATCGCCGATGCCGTGCACCATGAGCGGCTCGCCGACGATGGCGCCCGCCGTCATGCGGGGGTCGAGCGAGGAGAATGGGTCCTGGAAGATGATCTGCATCTCGCGGCGGTAGGGCCGCAGCTCGGACTTCGGGATGCGTGTGACATCTTTGCCAGAGATCAGGATCTGGCCGTCGGTTGGCTCGGTCAGTCGGAGCAGCGTGCGCCCGACGGTCGTCTTACCACATCCCGATTCGCCAACGAGACCAAGCGTCTCGCCCCGGTCGATGGTAAAGCTCACGCCGTCCACCGCGTAGACGTGCGCCACGGTTTTGCGCAGAAGCCCCTTCTTGACGGGGAAATGCTTCTTCAGATTGCGCACTTCAAGAACTGGCTCGGTGAGCGCGCCACTGGCCATGCCTCGGTCGGCAGGTCCCGTCCGATCCGCTCTGCCGATTGCGCCAGGGACGGGCGAAGCCGCCGTGCCATTGACCTGCGGGGACTCTGCCGCCGCCGCGGACGCGATGGGGCCCACAGACGACACCGGTCCGATCGGCATCTCGTGCTCGAACCGCTCAGCCACGCACACCTCCCGCCACCTGATCGGAATGCCAGCACGCCGCCCAGTGGCCGGGCGTCTTCTGCTCATAAGGGGGATATTCGTCCTTGCATCGGTCGCTCGCAAACGCGCACCGCGGCGCGAAGGCGCAGCCCTTTGGCAGTGCGGAAAGCGCCGGCACGATCCCCGGGATTTCCTGCAGGCGCTCCGCGTGGGTCTCGACGCCGCGCATCAAGTCGAGGCGGGGGATCGAATTGAGAAGTCCGCGCGTATAGGGATGCAGCGGCGCTCCGAAGAGCTCTCCGACGGGCGCCTCCTCGACCTTGCGACCGGCATACATCACGATCACGCGCTGCGCCGTCTCGGCCACGACGCCGAGGTCATGCGTGATCAGGATCACCGCCGTACCCAGCCGGTGCTGCAGCTCCACGATGAGGTCCAGGATCTGTGCCTGGATGGTGACGTCGAGGGCCGTCGTCGGCTCGTCCGCGATCAGCACCTTCGGATTGCAGGCGAGCGCGATGGCGATCATGGCGCGCTGGCGCATTCCGCCCGAGAGCTGGTGCGGATACTCCTTCACGCGCTGCTCCGGCTCCGGAATCTTGACCAGCCGCAGCATGTCCACTGCCTTCCGCAGCGCCTCGGCCTTCGTCATTCCCTGATGGAGAAGCAAGACTTCCGCAATCTGCGCGCCGATGGTCATCACCGGGTTCAGCGATGTCATCGGCTCCTGGAAGATCATCGAGATGTCGTTGCCCCGGATCTTGCGCATCTCGGCTTCATCGAGAGGCAGCAGATCACGGCCAGCAAGCTTGATGCTGCCGCCGACGATGCGCCCCGGGGGCTCCGGAATGAGCCGCAGCAGCGAGAGCGCCGTGATGCTCTTGCCGCATCCCGACTCGCCGACAATGGCCAGCGTCTCGCTTTCGCCGAGCGTGAATGAGACGCCGTCGACCGCCTTCACGAGGCCTTGGCGCGTGTAGAAATAGGTCTGAAGGTTGTCGACCTCCAGCAGAGGCGTTGCGACCATTGCGCCGCTTGCGGGGGCTTTGGCGTCCATCGGTGTTTTCAGAGTGTCCTGCATGGTCAGCTGCGCTGGCGCGGGTCAAGGATGTCGCGGACCGCATCGCCGAGAAGGTTCGTTCCGAACACGGCAAGGCTGATGGCGATCCCCGGAAAGATCACGAGCCAGGGGGCCGTGCGCACGTACTCGGCCGCCGACTCCGACAGCATCCGCCCCCACGAGGGATGCGGTTCTGGAATGCCGAGCCCCAGGAACGACAGCGAAGCCTCGGTCAGGATGGCCGATCCGAGCTGGGCCGTTGCCAGCACGATCAGCGGCGCAATCGTGTTCGGCAGCACGTGACGAAAGGCGATCGACATCTCGCCCATGCCGACGGCCTTGGCCGCCTCCACATAGGGCATCTCACGCAGCTGCAGGGTGTTGGAGCGGATGATCCGCGCCACGTTCGGGATGGTCGGGATGGCGATGGCGATGATCGTGTTGGTGAGCGAGGGGCCGAGCGAGGCCGCCATCACCAGCGCCATCACCAACAGCGGCAGCGATTGCATGATGTCGATCAGGCGCTGCACGATGAGGTCGACCCAGCCGCCGACGTAGCCCGAGATGAGGCCGATGGTAACTCCGAGCAGGCAGCCGAGCACCGTCGATCCGATGCCCACCGCCAGCGAGATGCGCGCGCCATAGACGATGCGGGCCCACATGTCGCGGCCCATGAAATCGGCGCCGAGCGCGTGCACGCTGCCTGGCTTGGCAAGCGAGGACCGGGGGTTGGTGCTCGTCGGATCGAAGCTCGTGAGGAGCGGCGCAAAGATCGCGGCCAGCACGAACCCGAGAACGATGATTGCGCCCACCGCACCGAGGGGATAGCGCCGGCAGTAGTAGACGAGGCTGCCCCAGGTGCTCGTGACGTTGGCACCGGCCCGGTTGAGCTCCGCCTGATGATCGATAACGGCCACGCCATTGCTCCGTGTTGACTGGAAGGACGCCGGCTTCGGCGTCAGTCCTCGTACTTGATCCTCGGGTCGAGCAGCACGTAGGCCATGTCGACCAGGAAATTGACCACCACGACGACCAGGGCGATGAACATCACCAGGTTCTGCACGATCGGGTAATCCCGCCAGCGAATCGCCTCGACGAGGAAGCGGGCCACGCCGGGGATGTTGAAGACGGTCTCCGTCACGATGAGGCCGCCGATCAGGAACGCGGCCTCGATGCCGATGATGGTGATGACGGGCAGCACGGCATTGCGCAGCGCATGGTTGTAGTTGACCGACTGGCGCGAGGCGCCCTTGGCACGCGCCGTCCGGATGTAATCCTGCCGCAGCACCTCGAGCATCGACGATCGCGTGAGCCGCATGATCAGCGCCGAGGCGCGGAAGCCCACGGCCGCCGCCGGGATCGCGAGCAGTCCCACCTCCTGCCAGAAGCCCGTCGGGGCGCGCGAATAGATGGGAATCCAGCCGAGATAGTTGACGAACGCCATCAGGATCAGAAGCCCGAGCCAGAAGGAAGGCAGGGACAGGCCTGACAGACTGATGACCCGCAGCACATAGTCGAGAAGCGTGTTCTGCCGCACGGCCGAGATGACGCCGAGCGGCACGCCGATCACCACCGAGAAGAAAAGCGCCATCGTTGCGAGCTTGGCGGTGATGGGAATTCGCGGCGCAATCTCATCGATGGCCGGTTTCTCGGAGACGTAAGCGTAGCCAAGGTCACCCCGCGCCAGGCCGCTGATCCAGCGCCAATACTGGACGACGATCGGCTGATCGAGGCCAAGCTCGGCTTCGATCTTCTTTTTCTCGGCCGGGTTCACCAGTCCCGCCGACTCAAAGAGGATGTCGCTGATGTTGCCGGGCACCAGCCGGAGCATGACGAAAATCAGCACCGACATGCCGAATAGGGTCAGCACCATCAGCGAGAAACGGCGGATCAGATAGACGCCCAACGCGATCCCTCCTGGCTCGACCGGCGGTCACCTCGAATGCTGAGGGGGCCGCTCCGTGGCGGCCCCTGATGCGGCTCACTTGTCGAGCCACACGTCTTCAAACCGCCAGTTGCTGTAGATCGAGTTCTTGTGCTGGACAAAACCCTTTACGTGCGGGTGCCAGCAGGTCGCATCGCGCGGGTGGAAGATCACCGGACGCGCGAGCTCGTCGTTGAGCTTCTGCTCGATCTTCCAGACGAGCCGTTTGCGCTTTTCCTGATCGAGTTCCTGCGACTGCTCGTCGATCATGCGATCGACCTCCGGGTTGCAATACTGGGTATAGTTGCGCTCCGACTTGCAGGCATAGTTTTCGTAGAGAACCGGGTCGGGGTCGTCGACCGACATGCCGGTGAGGTTCATGCCGATGGTATAATCCTTGCGCGCCGCCTTGGCGTGCCAGATCGTGGTGTCGACCACCTCCAGCTCGGCCTGCACGTAGATCTGTTTCAGCTGGTCGATCAGGATCACCGCCGGATCGCGATAGATCTCGATGTTGCGCGTCGAGATCTTCACCTTGAGCGGGTTGGAGGCATTGTAGCCGAGTTTTTCCATGATCTTCTTGGCCTCGGCGCGGTTGGCCTCGACGTTGGTATAGCCGGTCATCTTGGCCAGTTCCTCCGGCGGCATTCCCCAGAGGCCTTCCGGCAGGGGCAGCATGGTGCCGCCGATGTCGGCCTTGCCTTCGCTCAGGATGTCAATGAAGGCCTTGCGGTCGATCGCGAGCGCGAGCGCCCGCCGCAACTCGGCGTTATCGAAGGGCGGCGCCTCGCGATTAACCATGAGGTTGCGGTGCACGTACTGCGGCTGCAGATCGCAGATCGCGTTCGGTGCCTGCTTCTGCATGTCCTTCAGCAGCGGCACCGTAATATCCTTCGAGAAGGTCATGTCGAACTCGCCCGCCGCGAACGCGAGCAGGCGCGTCGAACGGCTCGGGATGATGCGCATCTCGACCGCGTCGACGTAGGGCTTACCCTTCTTGAAGTAGTCCGGATTGCGCACGATGCGCATGTACTCGTTCGCCTTGAACTCGGCGAACTTGAAAGGACCTGTGCCGATCGGCTTCGTCCGCATGTCGCGGGTCGAGACGTGGCAGGGATAGACGGGCGAGTAGCCCGACGCGAGCATGGCGAGCAATGCAGGCTGCGGCCGTCCGAGCACGAACGTCGCCTCGTAATCGCCTTTGACCTCAACCTCTTTCAAGTTCTGATACCAGATGGCGCGCGGGTTCTTGCGAAACGCGTCCTTGTCCTTGCCGGTGAGCTTGTCCCACGTGCATTTGACGTCCTTCGCCGTGAACGGCTGGCCGTCATGCCACTTGACGCCCTGGCGCAGCTTGAAGGTGAGCCGCGTCTTCGTAGCATCCCACGACCAGCTCTCGGCCAAATCCGGGACGATGGTTTCCGGCGAGTTCACGTCCTTGGTCTGATCGTAGATGACCAGATTGTTGAACACTCCCATGAAGGGCATCACGGTCGAGACCGTCGCCTCCTCGTGGATCGATGCCGACGGAGGATTGTCGCGATGATAGATGCGCAGGGTCCCGCCCTGCTTCTGCGCCGAGGCGAATTGAGAAAACGCCACCACACTGCACGCAGCGACCAGCGCTGTGGCAGCATATCGCCGAACCGTCATCATGTCCTCCCTTCGGGCGCGCCGGTCTAGAGCGGCGCCGCTTGTCAACGACCCTGGGGCGAAGCTATTCGCTCAACGCCCGACATTCAACCGTCGACGCGCACGGAGATGAATTTCCGGAGATCCCGTGCAGTGCGGCCGCCGGCGATGCGACCCTATGCGGTCTCCGCCCGCTCAATCTCTGCCTTGGCGACGGCCGCCGGTTTCAGGTCTTGCGGCGCGAAGCTCAGGTGCCGCCGCGCAGAAGGGCGCCGCCATCGACCGGAAGTGCGACGCCGGTGATGAAGTTGGCTTCGTCCGAGGCCAGGAACAGACAGGCGTTGGCAACGTCCCAGGCCGTGCCCATCTTGCGCCGCAGCGGAACCCTGGCGTCACGCTGGGCGGCGACCTCGGCCCGCGGGACGCCCCATTCGCGGGCGCGCGTGTCGACGGCCATCGGTGTGTCCATGAGTCCCGGCAGAATGATGTTCGCCCGGATCCCGTACTCGGCGTTCTGTTTTGCGATCTGCTCCGTGAACGCGATCATGCCGGCCTTGGTCGTCTTGTAGGCGACGGTCGGATAGTCGGTCGCAAGCGCCGCCACCGAGGAGATGGACAGGATCACGCCGGAACGCTGCTGGCGCATCACGGGCAGGGCGTGCTTCACCGCCATGATGAAGCCGCGCAGATTGATGGCATTGACGGTGTCGAAGGCCGCCTCCGTGATCTCGAGCGGGTTCTTGTCACCGCCGGCAAGGGAAACGCCGACGTTGTAGTGCAGGACGTCGAGCCGCCCCCAGCTAGAGACGGCGGCATCGACGGCAGCCTTCATATCGGCCTCCCGCGTGACGTCGCCCCGGATCGCGCGCGCCGTTCCGCTGGCCTTGCCGATCATCGCGGCGGTCTCCTCGGCCGAGGCGACGTCCCGGTCGACGCACAGCACCTTGGCTCCCTCCCGCCCGAACACCAGGGCGGTCGCCCGGCCGTTGCCCATGCCTTCGCCCGGCCCCTGGCCGGCGCCGACAACGATTGCGACCTTGTCCTTCAGCCGCATGGCCAAGCCTCCAACTGACTGCGCCGTTCGACGCGGGCGATGATAGGCACGGGCAGACGCCAGCGGCAACGACGTTCGCAGCGGCCCTCATCGGCCGCGAGCGAGGGCAAGCCCGACAGGACCGCAGCACCGGCACGCGAGGGCGGCGTCTTAGCGCGCGACGAGGCCGCCATCTATGACGAGTTCCGTTCCCGTCACGAACGAGGAGGCGGGCGAGAGCAGCCACACCACGGCGGCCGCGATCTCCTCCGGGCGCGCCATGCGCCCGAGCGGCACTTCGGCCGCCATCCTTGCGCGGGCACGCTCGGGGTCCCGGGCCGAGGCGGCCATAGCGTCCACCATGTCGCCCTCGACGAAGGCCGGATGAAGAGAGTTGCAGCGCACCTGCGGCGATCTGCGCGCGCCGGAAAGCGCGACGGATTTGGTCAGCAGCCGGACAGCCCCTTTCGAGGCATTGTAGGCGGCCAGATTGGCTCCGCCGACGATGCCCGAGACGGAGGACACGTTGACGATCGAAGGCTCCCGGCCGCGCGCCAGCAGATTCATGCCGTGCTTGCAGCCGAGAAACACGCCGTCGACGTTGACCGCCATGACCCGACGCCAATCCGCAAGGCTCGTCGCCTCGACGTCACCAACGTGAATGACGCCAGCGTTGTTGACGAGCCCGTCGAGGCGTCCGTGGCGATCGGCGACCGCAGACATCGCCGCGGTCCAATCCTGTTCCTGCGTCACGTCGAGCGCCACCTCGATCCCGGCCGTGCCCGGTCGATCGGTGCGAACGGCGATGCCGCCTTGTTCCTCGATGGCGGCCGAAATGGCGCGTCCGATGGTTCCCGCGGCGCCCGTCACGAGAACGATCCGGCCGTCGAGACCTCCTGGCCGAGCCGCTAGGTGATGATCGGGTCCGGTCATGGCGGGGAGAATTGCGCGAACGCCCGGAAGCTGCAAGCCATGGAGCCTTCCGATGATCGGTTCAGCCGTTCGGCGGACCACCCCGCAGCCGCTCGCGCATCGTCTGCCAGCGAATTGCGGCCTCTCGGTTGGCTCTGCGGACATTCGAGGTGCCAAAGAGCCACCACCAGAAGCCGCCGCCTCGCGTGCTGCCGGCCGCAGAGCCGGGCGTCGCCGCGGCTGCGGATGCGATCCGCACATCCATCACGGGCTTGGCGGCGGGATCGGACAGAACGGGCGATTGAGGGCTTGCCGCCCGGCTCTCCGTCTCGGTCGGATCGATGCTGCGCGCCGAAGCCTGCGGAACGGGCGCGGCCAATCGATCGATCCGAGCGTTGACGGCCGCGAAATCGTTGTGCGCCTCATGCCGCCAGTCGGCGATAGCCGAAGCGAGCGTCACCTGCGTCTCGCCCAGCCGCATGATCGCCGCGTGCAACTCCTTCAAATCGCCGTCGCGGCCGCGCGCCGCCGCGTCGCCGGCCTCGGACAGCGCCGCGAGCCGCTGCTCGATACTCCCGATGCGAGCCGCCAACATCTCCGCCGTAGCAGCCATCGTCTCGGCGGTCCCCGGGGCTCGGGCGGCAGCCAGCTCCGCCACGCCGTCGCGCAGCATCCGCTCGATCGACAGCAGCCGTTCGTCAAGCAGCAGCGCCGCCTCGCTCTGGTCCATTGCAGGCTGCACCGCTGCGAGCTTGCGCTCGAGAGCTTCGAGCCGGTCTTCCAGTGCGGACGTCTGTTCGACCGCGTGACCGAAGCCAGCACGAACGGCGCGCTCGAGGCCCGCCAGGCGCTCTGTGAGAGCGGACGGGGTCTCGGCCTCGGCGGCGGCCGCCCGCGCGCTGAGCGCCGTCTCGAGCGTCGCCAGCCGTTCCACAAGCGCGGTTGTGGCAGCGCCCGAGCCGGCCTCGACAAGGCGCTCCAGGGCCTGGAGACGCTCGGCAAAGCCGTTCCAGACGCGCGCGGAAGCGTCGATCCTGCCGGAAATGGTCTGCTCGATCTCGCCGAACCGGTCGATGAGGGGCGCGATGTCGGCACTGTCCGGCCGGGCCTCGATCTTGGCTTCGATCGCCTGCAGGCGCTGGCCGAGCGCCGACCAATTGCGCGCGCCCTCGCCGAGCCCGGCATGCACGGCCTTTTCAAGGTTCTGCACCCGATCCGAAAGTTGCACCGTCAGGCGCACGCCTTCGTTGCGGGCTTGCAGGGTGCGCTCGAGGGCCTCGGTGCGCTCGCCGACCTCCGTGCGCAACGCGGCGGTCTCGTTCCGCTGGGCGGCGATGTCGCGCTGCGTATCGCGAATGAGGTCGGCCAGGATCCGGCGCTCGGCCGCGAGATCGGCGTGAATGAGGCGCACGGAGTCTTCGATCTGGGCGATGCGCCCGGCAACCCCGTCGAAGCCGGCCGACGCCGAGAGGGCAGCACGCGGCTCGGCGGCTGGCACCGCCGACTCGCGCGGGCGAGGCCAGTCGAGGCGCTGCCAGTCCGGAGTGAGCCGACGCAGCAGCAGCACGCTCGGCAGGTCGCGCGCGTAGTTGAGCATCACCCAGAGAACGTCCTCGACGGTCGCCGCGGCACCCCGGCGTCCGGCCTGCTCGGCCGCCCTTCGCAGGACGTCCTCGAAATCCGGTCCGCGCCGGGGCGCGACACGTTCCGCGGTCGCGCTCATCGGGATTTCGCTTGCGATCAGCGCGCCGCTTTCCCGGCGCAACTGGGCATCGCGCACACCGCGCGCCTCGAGGATGCGCGCCGCAGGCTCGACCCGCGACATCGCGTTGACGAGGTGCTTGAGCCCCACTTCCGCCGCGCCGTTGAGGGTGGCGATGTCGTAGGCGTAGTTGCAGCAGGCGAGCAGCACCTCGTCGACCCAGACCGGGTCCGGAGCGGATCCGTAGGCCGAGGCGCGCGGCCAGCGCGCGGTTCCAGCGCCGACGTCGACATCGGCGGCCGCCGGGACGTCGCGCGGCTGGCGGCCCTGGGGCACTCGCAGGTCGAGATCATCGCCCTTGTACTGCATCGGGGTAACTCCTCACCACCCACCACCGGTCATTCCCCGGGGCCGTGCCTCGTCCGGGCGCTCTCAGCGGACGCCGCGCACCCCATGCCCTTCGAACACACCCCCAGTTCGCGCCGCACGCACGCCCCAGCCAGCGCGATCGCGACCGGGACCGGTCATAGGCCGAGGGCGGAGCACGGCGCAACACGTTGAGCCTGGGCACCGACGTCGTCAATTTCGCGGCCGTTGCGACGCTGATCGAATGACAACCGGCGCACGCGGCGGCGGCGCAGCACGTGCGCGGGCCGTCATGCCGGCTCCTCGTCTGCCGCCTGCCAAAGACCAGCGCCCTCGGCCTGCGGATCGTTAACCATGTGCGAGACCCGTTTGATGACGAGGTGAGGCGCTCCGGGCCCGCTTCCCGCCAGGATGTCCGCGATCGCCGCGGCCGAACCACTGCGGCAGTCGAGCCAACGCGCGTAGTCCGCCGCGCGCGCGACGAGTGGCATGCGATCGTAATGCCCCGCGACGGCGCCGTGCGTCGCCACCGTCAGGATCGCCATGGTCTCGAGTTCGCTGCCGTCGGCACCGATCCAGTGCTCCCACAGCCCGGCGAAGGCCAGGAGACCGCCAGCGGCCGGCCGAATGAGGTGTGGCCGCCTGGCCGATCGCGGTCCCGTCCAGGCGTAGAAGCCGGTGGCCGGCACGAGGCAGCGGCGATGGCGCAGCGCCCCTCGGAACGCAGACCGTTCCGCCGCCGTCTCGGCCCGCGCGTTGAGGAGCGCGCCGAACGCTCCGGGATCTCTGACCCAGGACGGCAGCAGCCCCCAGCGCACCAGAGCCAGCCGGCAAACCCCATCGGGGTCTCTGCGCACGATCGCGACAGGCTGGCCGGGGGCGATGTTGTAGCGCGGCGGAAACTCGTGCACCTCGCGGAGTGCGAAATGACATCGCACGGCTTCCGGCGATACTGTCAGGCAGTAGCGTGTGCACATCGCCGCGATTTTCCTCCAGTGGGCGGCGCCTCGCCCGCTCTCGCGGGAGGAGCGCGTTGCGCCGCACATCACCCGGGTGACAACGCCGTCTCGCGCGTCCAAGCCTTAAGACTAACCAATGCGAAATGCAGCCCGCCATGCCCAAAAACGACGAAGCGCCGGTCTCGCCAATGCAAGCAGCATCGCCGTCATGGCCGCGCTGCGGGGCAAGCGCCGTCATCTTTCGGGGCGACGACGTGCTGCTCGTCGAACGCGCCAAAGGGGGATTTGCCGGACACTGGAGCCTGCCTGGGGGCCACATCGAACCCGGCGAACGCGCCATCGACGCCGCCCGCCGCGAAGTGCGTGAGGAGACAGGGGTCGAGGCCGTCATCTCTGGCCTTCTTGATGTCCACGACGTCATCCTGCGCCGTCCGGATGCGACCCTTGCGGCGCACTATCTGATCGCCGTCTACCATGGCGTGTGGTGCGCGGGCGAACCGGTCGCGCGCAGCGACAGTCGCGAGGCCCGTTTCGTGACACCCGACGCGGTCGCACGACTCCTGCTCACACCGGGCCTCGAAGACCTGATCGCGCGCGCCCGAACGCTGCGCCGGAAAGTGAGCTGAAGCCCGTCCAGCCGCTTGCTTCAATTGCATCCCGGCGCTTGCAGTTTTTCGGGTAACCCCTTGCAGACCAGTGGAATCGTCCGCATCCTCGCACCATGATGCATGACCGCTCACCGGACGATGCCGGGCCGCCCCGCAGCATGCAGCGTCTCGGCCTCGACGAGCTGGCCCAGGGGGTCCGGCGCGGCGATCGCAGCGTGCTTGCGCGAGCCATTACTCTCATCGAAAGCAGCCGACCGGACGACCAGCAGCTCGCCCGGCAGCTGTTGGAGCGCCTGTTGCCGGAGACCGGTCGCGCACACCGCATCGGCATCACCGGGGTGCCCGGCGTCGGCAAGTCGACCACGATCGATCAGCTCGGCGTCAACCTCATCGCCGCCGGCCACCGGGTCGCGGTCCTCGCCGTCGATCCGACATCGCGCCGCACGGGCGGCTCGATCCTCGGTGACAAGACCCGAATGCAGCGCCTCTCGCAGTCGCCGCACGCCTTCATCCGGCCCTCGCCGACGTCGGGGACGCTCGGCGGCGTGGCGCGGCGGACCCGCGAGACCATGGCCCTCGTCGAGGCGGCCGGTTTCGACATCGTCATCGTCGAGACCGTGGGCGTCGGCCAGTCGGAGACGGCGGTCGCCGAGATGGTCGATTTCTTCCTGGTCCTGCTGCTGGCCGGCGGCGGCGACGATCTGCAGGGGATCAAGAAGGGCGTCATCGAACTTGCCGACATGATCGCCATCAACAAGGCCGACGGCGACAACGTCGAGCGCGCCACCCGCTCGGCCGCCGAGTACCAGGGCGCGCTGAACATTCTGACGCCGGCCTCGCCTGGCTGGCAGCCGCCGGTGATCACGATCTCCGGCCGCGACAACGTCGGGCTCGACGTGCTCTGGAACCATATCCTCGCGCACCGCCGCATCATGACCGAAACCGGGGAATGGGAACACCGTCGCAGGCGGCAGGCAGTGACCGCCATGCGGGAGATGCTGCAGGAGCGTCTCAAGGAGATCCTGCTCGCGACGCCGGGCCTTGCGGAACGATTGGCCGCGCTCGAAGCCGCCGTCGCGGATGGGCGCATGACGCCGGCCCATGCCGTCGACGAGATCATCTGCGACTGGCAGCGTTCGCCGATGCCGCCGGAGACGGGCTCGGACGGTCGTGTCGAAGCCTCCGGTCCGTGAGGAGCAACGCCGTTCTTCCATGCATTCGCGTCGTCCCGCCATCCTCATTACGGGCTTTGGCCCGTTTCCGTCGATCGGAACCAACGCCACCGCGCTGCTGGTGCCGCTCATCGCAGCGGCCGCGGCGCGCACCTTCCGCGGCATCGCCTTTCCGTACGAAATCCTGCCGACGGAATGGTCGGCCGGCGTGGCGCGCGCCGAGCGCCTCTATCACCTCCACCGTCCGGCCGTCGCCCTTCACTTCGGCGTGTCGGGGCGCGCATCGGGTTTCGAGATCGAGACACGGGCGCGCAATCATTGCTCGCGAACGCACGACGCCGCCGGCCTCCTGCCGAGTGTCGAGCGGCTGAGCCCGCGCGGCCCGGAGTTTCTGCCGGTGACGCTGCCGGCGCCCTACATCGTGGATCGCCTGCGCCGGCGCGGCCTGCCGGCTTCGCTTTCGCGGGATGCGGGCGGCTATCTGTGCAATGCGCTGCTTTATCGGGCGCTCGAGATCGCACGCAGCCGGCAGGACGCCCCACGGACCGGCTTCATTCACTTGCCGGCGAGCCTCGTGCGTTCGAGCCGTCCCTTGCGCGGTCCGGCCCCGCTCTGTCGCATGGATTGGGCCGACGTCGTCGAAGGCAGCCTCGAGATCATCGCCGCCTGCCTCGGCCGCACCGTGCCGCCGTTGCAGGCGCCGGTCATTCGGTCCCGGTCGCCGCAGACCGCGCCGGCTGGTCTGACTTTCCGGCGAAGCTGACCGGACAGCAGCGGGGCGGCGCCGGTCTGCCGGCTCCGAGAGTGCCGCTAGGGCGGGCTCTCGTGTCACGGCAAGCGCGATCGTCGTGTGGTGGCCGCCTTACGCCTGGCGGACAGGGTCGCACGAGGATCCGCAGATGACGCAAGCCCTCAAATCTGGGAGTAGCCCGACCCCTTGCTCGTGACGCCGCGACCGGTCGGATTGGCGATGAGGCCATATTCACCGAGGATTTGCTGACTGTAGGTGACGCGCCCGTTGACCGTCTCGGCGGGCTCGCTCGCGAGCAGCAGCACGGCCCGCGCCATGTAGGCCGGTGGTTCGCCCTTCGGATCGTCGAGGCTCGCCATCAGCTTGTGGTAGACGGTGCCCGGCGTCGCGACCGTCTGAGACGGCGAGACCGCGGTGACGGCGATGTTGTGCCCGGCCACCTCCTGCGCGAGGCCCTGCGTGAACCGTTCGAGCGCCGCCTTCGTCGCGCCGTACATTACGCTGCCGCTCGCCGGGCGCGCATCCTTGAACGGCGCGCGTCCAGGACCGATGGCGGAGCCTGACGAGATGTTCACGATAGCGCCCTGCCGCCGCGCGATCATGCCCGGCAAAACGAGTTGCGAGAGCATGAACGGGCCATGCACGTTGACGGCGAACGCCTTCGTCCAGTGCTTCACGTTGTAATCGACGATCGGCTTGTAGTAGGTGAGCGCCGCATTGTTGACCAGGATGTCGATGCGCCCGAAGGCTTCGTCTGCCGTCTTGACCAGGCGCTGGCAGTCGGCATGGTCGGATACGTCCATGGCGACGGCGATCGCGTCCCCGCCCGCTTGCTTGATCGTGGCGACGGTGCTCGCAAGCGAGCCTGAGAGCAGACGGTGATCGCCTTCGTTCAGCGTGCGCGCCGCGCACACGACCTTGGCCCCTTCCTTGGCGAAGAGGCTGGCGATCTCGGCGCCGATGCCGCGGCTCGCGCCTGTCACAATCGCGACCTTCCCGTCGAGCTTTCCCATTCTCAATCTCCTTTAGACAGCTTCCTGCCTCGGATCGCGTCGGGCCATGTCAGCCCATCTCGGTGCGCTTCGGCGGATGGGTGACGATGGATTTGAGCTCCGGCGTCGGCTTTGCGAGTTTCGAGAGGTCGGGCCGCGGCCGCTTGAGCGTGTCGATCCGCGCGAACGCCTGTTCCATGGCGTGCGCCGCGCCGAGGAGGCTGGCATCGCCGCGCATGGGGCCGACCACCTGCAGGCCGAACGGCATTCCCTTGTGATCGACGCCCGCAGGGATCGAAACCGCCGGATTGTTGACGATGGTGATGAAGTAGGTCAGCGCCAGCCAGTGGTAATAGTTCTTAAGCGGCTTGCCTTCCATCTCCGCCAGATAGAGGTTTGTCCACGGGAACGGCGTCACCGGCACGGTCGGCGAAAGTACGAGGTCGTACTCCTGGAAAGTCGCCTGGAAGCGGCGGTAGATGCGGGTCTGCTCGGCTTCCGCCCAGGCGACGTCGGCGAGCGTCATCTTCGCGCCCATCTCGTAGTTGGCACGGATGTTGGGGCCGAGGATCGACTTGTCCTTGTCATATTGCTCCTGGTAGCGCTGCACGAAGGCAAGCGCCCGCAGGATGTCGAAGCAGCGGTCGGCCTCGCCGAAGTCCGGCTTGATCTCGTCGCAGGACTTGAAGAGGTGGCGCATGGCGGCGATGCGCTCGCGCATCAGCTTGCGAATGGGGCCTTCCACCGGGCATTGCCCGAAATCCTCGGTCCAGGCGACCCTGAGGCGACCGAGGTCCAGGGCTCGCGGCGCGACGAACGCCGCGGCATCGATGGGATAGGAAAGCGGATCGACAGCGTCATGGCCAGCCTGCGCCGCGAGCAGCAGGCAGGTGTCGGCAACCGTGCGCCCCATCGGGCCGATCACCGAGATGTTGGCCCAGGCGCGCTGCGCCTTGGAGTTCGGAACGAGGCCCGGCGACGGCCGGAAGCCGACGACGCCGTTGATCGCGCCCGGAATGCGCAGCGAGCCTCCGGTATCGGAGCCGGTACACACCGGCAGCATGTCGGTCGCGAGCGCGACCGCCGAGCCGCCCGACGATCCGCCCGCATTGAGCTTCGGATTGAACGGGTTGCCGGTCGCACCCCAGACCACATTGCGGCTGTTGGCGCCGGCGCCGAACTCCGGCACGTTCGTCTTCGCGACGACGATGGCGCCAGCCTTGCGGATGCGCGCGACCATGGTGTTGTCGCGCTCGGGGATGTGATCGCGGTAGAGCGGCGAGCCGAAGGTGGTCAGCAGACCGCCTGTCTCTTCGAGGTCCTTCACGCCCGTCGGCAGACCATGCAGCAGGCCGAGCGGCTCGCCGGCGCGCGCCGCTTTCTCCGCCGCCTGGGCTTCGCGGCGCGCGCGGGCGAAGCAGGTGGCGGTCACGGCGTTGACAGACGGATTGATCGCCTCGATGCGCTCGATCGCGGCCTCCAGCAATTCAACCGGCGAGATCTCCTTCGACCCGATGCGACGGCGCAGTTCGACGGCGGAAAGAGAGAGCAGTTCGCTGGTGTCGGCCATGGCGGTCGCCTCCGGGCTGGCTTGTCGGCTTGGTCGCGCGAGCGTAACCGGACAGGCGATGCACAGCCAAGCCCGGCGCGCGCCTCAGGCAGACCGCGTGTCGCTACACGTCACGGCGCACACCCGATCTGCGACTGGTCGTGCAGACCTTCCGGCGGCGCGCCGAGCGGACCGTTGCCCTCCGCATCAGTATCTTGGCGCCTTGAGCGGGTGCTTATCGAGATACGGCCAGTATTCGGGCTCGACGTCGATTTCGAGACTTGCCAGTACTCGCACCACGGCGTTGTAGAACCCGATCGTCACAATGAGATCGACCAAGTGCTCGTTCGGCATGTGCTGGCGGAGCGCGTCGAAGGTCGCCTTTGCCATCTGTCCGTCGGTCGTCATCTCGCGGGCGGCCTTGCAGACCAGCTTCGCCAGCGGCTCGAGGCCGCTCTCGCGGCCCTCGCTCTCCGCGATCAGGCCGCGGATGTCGTCGTCGGTCACGCCGAAGTCGTAGCCGATCTTGACGTGATGCGACCATTCGTAAGGAGACTGGGCGAGCCAGCCGACCTGCAGGATGGCGAGTTCCCGCAAGCGCGGATCAAGCGGGCTCTTCCAGCGGATGTAATATCCGAGCGCCTGCTGCGCCCGGAGTGCCCCGGGGCTGTGCGCGAGCTGCTTGTAAAGCGCGATCTCCCGCTTCATCAGGTCCTGGTGCTCGGGCGCCAGTTGCGATTTCTCGATATAGGGAAGCCGGGCCATGAAACCCCTCTCTGCCGCCTGGCTGCGCGAGCCGGATGCGCGGCGCTACTTCTTCTTTTTCTTCGCCGACGCAGGGATTGGAATCGAGGCTCTGCCTTCAGTCCCCATCATGTCGTTGAGCGACTCGAACGGACCCGTGGGTTCGCGCCTTGCCACGAGGTCGACCTCGCAATGATCATTGTCACCATGAAACCACGCGATGAGCTCAACCTCCGGCGTGACGTCGACGCAGTGAAAGCCCCAGCTCGGCAGCTTGTCGAATCCGTAGAGAACGTTGCCGACCTCCCGCCGGACGATCCTCTCGGCATCGACGATCGACATGATCGGCGCGAGGGCCGCCGTCGCCTCCTCCGTGAAGCTCAGCGTGTACTTCATGCCGGTCAGCCTTTCGAACTTACCGCCCTTTGAAATTGGCCACGCGCCGTTCGTTGACGGCACGCACGCCCTCCTTGAAGTCCTCCGTCTTCCTGAGCTCGCTCTGGATCTTGAGCTCATGATCGGTCGCCGCCTTGACGCGGTCGGCAAGGCCCGCCCGCACCGTCGCGCGCGTCGCCATCACGGCGAGCGGCGCCGACTGGGCGATGTCGCGCGCGAGATCCATGGCGACCTTGCGCACTTCGCCGAGCGAGGCCAGCACGTCCGCGAGACCGATCTTCAACGCTTCCTCGCCGTTCACTCGCCGGCCTGTATAGAACATCAGGTTCGCCTGCTGCTGGCCGATCAGCGCCGGCAGCGTGTGGGTGAGACCGAAGCCCGGATGGAAGCCAAGGCGCGTGAAGTTCGCCGCAAAGCGGGCCTCGGGAGCGGCGACGCGAAAGTCCGGAACCAGCGCAAGTCCGAGGCCGCCGCCGATCGCGGGCCCGTGGATCACGCCGATGATCGGCTTCTTCGTCCGGAAAAGCCGCACCGCCTCCTGATACAGGTGCCCCCCCATCTGGTTCTCGTTCGGGCGATTGCCGTCCTTGTCGAGCTGGGAGCCGTCGCCGAAGTTGGCGCCGGCGCAGAACGACTTGCCCTCGGCGCAGAGAATGACGGCTCTGACATCGGGCTCGTTGTCGAAGCCCTCGAAGGCGTCGGCGATCTGCTTGATGAGCGACATGTCGAAGAAGTTGTGCGGCGGCCGCTTGATCTCCACGGTCGCGACGTGGCCGTCGCGGCTGACGGCAATGTCTTTGAATTGGGCCATCTGACAACTCCTCGCTTTCGTCCCGCCGGCCCCGGGCCCGTCCCGAGACCCGATTGACCGCTTTCGCCGACCGACGCCGGAGAGGCACCGACTCGTCGCGGGACTGTGAACCGTCAACTCGCCGTGCGAGTTTGCCGCACCATCATCCCCCGGCACAAGCCCAGTGAGATAGGCCGTGGAATGGCGCTCACCCGTGCACGATGAGCGCATCGGCAATGGTCGCGCCGTGCCCTTCCGCGTGCACGATCACGGGATTGAGATCGATTTCGGCGATTGTGTCCTTGTGGTCGGCGGCGAGCTCCGAAACGCGCACCAGGAGGTCGGCGAGGGCTTGCTTGTCTGCGGCCGGCTCGCCTCGGTGGGCCTCGAAGAGCTTCGCCGCCCTGAGACGGCCGATCAGGTCGAGCGCCTCATCGCGCGTCACCGGCACGGGAGAGAAGACGACGTCCTTCAGCACCTCGACGTGGATCCCGCCGAGTCCGACCATCAGCATCGGCCCGTAATGTGGATCGCGGTTGACCCCGACGATCACTTCGCGTCCCCTCTCCGCCATCGCCTGCACGAAGACGCCATGAATCTCGGCTCCGGGCCTGTAGGCGCGCGCATTCGCCATGATGCGATCAAAGGCAGCCGCCGCTTCTTCCGGGGTCTTGACATTGAGTACCACGCCGCCGGCGTCCGTGCGGTGCAGGATGTCGGGCGACAGGAGCTTCATGGCGACCGGTCGCGCGATCGCGGCCGCGGCCGTCATCGCTTCGTTCCTGGTCCGGGCCACCACTTCGCTGCCCGCCGGGCCGGCGATGCCGTAGATAGAAAGCAGCGGTTTCGCCTCGGCCTCGGTGAGTGCGCGCTGCGGCGTTGCCTGCAAGGCCGCCGCCAGCTTCTCGCGGCGCGCCATGCGCTCCGGGTCTGCCCGCACCTCCGGCACCTTCAGGAAACGCTCCCGGTGCTCACGATAGTCCGCCATGTGAGCGAGCGTCGTGACGACATTCAGCATGTTGGTGAAGAGCGGGAACCCCGCCTCCGCCATCACCTCCACGGCCGCCGGCGACGGCAGGGTGTAGCTCCATGCCAGGATCGGCTTTTCCGTCGCCGCCTTGAGCGCCTTGAGCTTCTCCTTCTCGTGCGTCAGGTGCTCGGCCGAGCGCGCGCTCATGACGGCGATGACGCCGTCGATGACGGGTGAAGCCGCGACGGGGCCGAGCATCCCCGCATAGCCGATCTGGCGGATCGCCTGCGCCGTGCCGTCGACCGGGTTCTGCGACGTGCCGTAACTCGGCAGCAGCGGATCGAGGATGGCGCGCGTTGCGGCATCGAGCGTCGGCACTTCGAGACCCGCCGACATGCAGGCGTCCGACAGCCACGCGCCGCCGCCGCCCGAGCCGGTGCAGATGCCGACGCGGCGGCCCTTGGGCAGACGTCCCTTCCACGTCATGAAGCCGTTGGCGATGTCGACCATCTCCTCGACCTGGCCGCCCTCGATCACGCCATAGCGGCGCGCGATCGCCTGGAAGGCGCTGTAGGAGCCGGCGAGCGCCGCCGTGTGCGAGGCGGCCGCCCTGACGCCAGCGTCGGTCTTGCCGATCTTGTTGACGATGAGCGGCTTGCCGGCCCGGAGGGCCTTCTCGGCAACCCGCCGGAAGGTCTCGGGCGTCTTGACATCTTCGATCAGCATCAGGAACGCATCGGTGCGCCCGTTGTCGAGCAGATACTCGACGATCTCGAAGCCCTCGAGACAGGCCTCGTTGCCGGTGGTGACGATGTAATCGAATGCCATCTCCTTCGGCCGGCCGCGGTCGAAGAAGGAAAAGCCCATTCCGCCCGATTGGGCGACGAGCGCGACGCGGCCGTTGCCCAGGTTCTTCGGCAGGAGCGGCACGTCGGAGGGACCTGCGACGGGGCTGAACGTCGGCAAGAGCGCCTCGTCGAGGCTCGCGAAGCCTTCCGAGTTGGGACCGGTCACGGCCATGCCGTAACGTTCCGCAATGCGCTTGAGCTCGGCCTGCATCCGGGCGCCGGTCTCGCCGGGCTCCTCGGCGAACCCCGAGCTCATGATCGCCGCCGCCTTGACGCCCGCCCGGCCGCAACGGTCGAGCTCGTCGGCCACATACTTCGCCGGCACGATCAGCACCGCAAGATCGACCGGCGCGGGACAAGCATCGATCGCGGGATAAGCTTTCAATCCCTGCACCTCGGCATGGCTGCGGCTCACCGGGTAGATCCTGCCGGCATAGGGATGCAGCAGCATGAATTCGAGGATGCGTCCGCGCAGCCCCTGCCCTTTCGGCGCCGCGCCGATGACGGCGACGCTTTTTGGATGAAGCAGCGCCCCGATGTCCCGCGTCGTGTTCATGCCGCCTATCGTCCCCGCAGTCCCAGTCCCGCCGCGATGATGCCACGCAGCACCTCGGTGGTGCCGCCCTGGATGGTGAGCTTCGGTGCGATCGTCGTCGCGAACGCCAGATGCTCCTCGAACGCGATGCGGTTGTGCAGATCCTCGGTCTCGACGAAGGCGGCCACTTCGCGCACCTTGTGCGGCAGCCGCTGTTCCCAGATGGTGCCGAGGTCCTTGACCAGCGAGCCCTCGACCACCGGCTCCTTGCCCGCCTGCAGCATGCCGTTGACCGAGACCGACATGCGCCGGAGCGTATGCAGTTGCGCAACCAGCCGACCGAGGCCTTCGGCGGCGCGCGCATCGGGCTTCGACCCAAGCACGCGCACGAGCTCGATCAGCACCTGGAACGTCTCCAGGAAGCGCTCTGGCCCCGAGCGCTCGTAGGCGAGTTCGCTCGTCGCCTGCTTCCAGGCCCCGTCGACCTCGCCGAGCAGGTGGCTGTCCGGCATGAAGGCGTCCTCGAAGACGACCTCGTTGAACTCGTGCAGCCCTGAGAGCTGGACGATCGGGTTGCAGCGGATGCCCTTGGTGTTCTTCATGTCGACGAGGAAGGAGGTCAGCCCATGGCGGCGGTTCTCCTTCGTCGGTGGCGAGGTGCGGAAAAGGGCGATCAGGTAATCGGCACGGTGCGCGTTCGACGTCCAGATCTTCGAGCCGTTGACGACATAGCCGCCCGGAACCTTGGTCGCCTTGGTTTTGGCGGCGAAGAGGTCGGAGCCGGAGCCCGGCTCCGACATGCCGATGCCGAAGCAGCATTCGCCGGCGCAGATGCGCGGCAGGATCTTCTGCTTGATCTCCTCGTTGGCGTACTTGAGCAGCGTCGGCCCGGACTGGCGGTCTGCGGTGAAGTGGAGCCGGACCGGCGCGTTGGCGACGCGGAATTCTTCGGTCACGACATAGCGCTCAAGAAAGGTGCGCTCGTGGCCGCCGTACTTTTTCGGCCAGGTAAGACCGATCCAGCCCTTCTTCCCCACCTTGCGGCTGAACTCCGGGTTGAAAGCATCATCACCGCCAACGGTGTTCGGATCGAAGGTGCCGGCGGCAATCTCCTCTTTGAGGAACGCTCGCACCTCCTGCCGCAGCTCCTCGCATTCCTTCGGCAGGCGGATCGGGTCGAACTTTAGTGCAGTCGTCATCGGATAGGGTCCTCAAGACAATCCGTGCGGGCGCCGCAGCCGGCACCCTGCGGCGCGCATCAGCGGGAGGCGACCAGCGGCCACAGCTCGTCCGGTCCTTCAGCGGCAATGCGATTGCCGAGCTCGACGGCCCACAGGCTTTCGTTGCCGAAATCGTCGCGCCAGGACAGCATCCGCATGGTGAAGCGGTGCAGGATGTGCTCCTTGGTATAGCCGATCGCACCGTGCACCTGGTGTGCGATCGCCGCCCCCTCGGTCGCAGCTTCCGCCGATCGGATGCGCGCCGAGGCCGCCTCGAGAAAGACGCCGGGATCGCTGAGCGACGGCGCATGGGCGATGGCGTCGGCCGCCGAGGTCGCCGCGGTCGAGGCTGCCGCCACCTCGCCGGCGAGCCGCGCGAGGTTGTGCTGCACAGCCTGGAACTTGCCGATCGGTCTCTCGAAGGCGACGCGCTCGCCCGCGTAGCGCACCGAGAGCGCGAGCGCCGTCTCGAGCGCGCCCGCCGTCTCGAGGCTGCGCGCGGTCGCCCCCATCAGCATGAGCGTGTGCTGCCCGATGCCTTTCGGCGCGGCCGCGCAGCGCAACGGCTTCGCCTTGTCGAAGGTGACGTCGTGCAGCAGCGCTCCGGCCAGTCCGCGGCTGTCATGGATGCGCGCCGCTTTCGCCTCAACCAGAGCGATGACAGAGCCCTGGGGCGCGTGCGCCAGGACGGCGAAATGCTCGACGTCCCTGGCAAAGGCCACCGAGCGGACGCGGCCCGACAGCAAGCCGTCGGCGCCCGCCTCAATGCGGTCCTTCGGGCGCATCGGTGCGACCGTCATCGGCCCCGCCGGCGATGCCAGCCGAGCCTGGGTCAGAAGCCAGCCGGCAAGGAGCGTTTCCGTGAGCGGGACGGGGGAGGCCGCGCGGCCGGCCACCGTCATGAGCTCGAAACCATCGGTGAGTTCCGCCCCTGTGCCGCCCAGGTCCTCCGGGACCCAGGCGAGGGTCAGTCCGGCCTCGGAAAGCGCCGACCAGAGCGGCGCCCGCCACGATTCGTCCCGCGCCGCATTAATGGTTTGCGGGTCCGCCAGATCCGCGAAGATGCGACTGGCCGTATCGCCGACGATGCTCTCGCTCACGCGACCACTCCCCTTGCTCCGGATGACGTCGGGTCGGATCTCCGGCTCTTGTCCGGACTTGTGTTGGCACAGTCATAGTGGCCGTCCGGACCCCCGGCAAGCCGACTCGACGCTGGCCCGCACCCGTTGCATGGTCGGATTGCGATGGCCGGCGCGTTGGCGTATCAGCCGGGCGTTGCGCAATGCGGACGGTCCTTTGCTCCGGGACAATTCGTGACACCGCGCGTCGATGCATTTGTGAGCTCCGCAGCCGATTTGTTGCGCGAGCAAACCTGACACAGGAGATGGGGTTCCATGACACGCACCAATCCATCGGACCGGGCTCTGAGGCTTGCTTTCGCTGCAGGTACGCTGGCGTTCCTCCTCACCGGACTGGGTGCGCCAGAGGCGCAAGAGGCGCTCAGGCTCGCCCAGGGTGCTCCCGGGCATGGTTCCCATGGAGGTCATGCCGGCCCGCCGGCCGGCAAGGCCAGTCAGCCGGCCTCGACAAAGGCATTCGTGGCCGCCAATGCCCGCATGCACAAGAACATGAACATCAAGTTCACCGGTGATGCCGACGTCGACTTTGTGCGCGGCATGATCCCCCACCACGAAGGGGCGGTGGAGATGGCCCGGATCGTGCTCCAGCACGGCAAGGACCCGCAGGTGCGCAAACTCGCCGAGGACATCATCAAGGCCCAGGAGTCCGAGATCGCCTGGATGCGGAAGTGGCTTGCCGACAGGGGCAAGTGAGGCGGCCGCCCCGCCGGGCGCAAGGCGAGGGCGATCGCTCCCCCGCATCGCCGTTCGCCAGAATCCGATTAAGCTTCTGCCCGGGTCGGCTCCGGTGACCGGGCCGCGCCTTGCGCCCCGGCAGGAGGCTTCGCTGTGCGCTTGCTCCCCGATTGGCTTGGACGGCGGTTTGTCGACGTCCTGCCTCGATGGCGCCCGCCTGGACGTTCCGTCTGGGCGGACGTGCTGGCAGGCTCGGTCGCGACGTTGGTCACGCTCGCACACTGCCTTTCCTATAGCGCGCTGATTTTCTCTGGCGACCTGCGCGACGGCCTGGCGCTCGGGCTGTGGGCCTTTCTGGCGGCCACGTCGCTTGGCTGTCTCGCCACGGCGGCGGCGACCACGCTGCCACCGGCGCTTGCCGGACCGCGCAATCCCGCCGTCGCCGTCATGAGCGTGCTCGCGGCGACGGTCTCGGGCGCCGTGATCGCGGCCGGCGGAGACAGCGCGGCGGCCGTGCTTCACGTCCTCGTAGCTTTGTCGCTCGCTACCCTTCTCTCCGGTCTGATCATGTGGCTGCTCGGGGCCTTTCGCCTCGGCCAGGCGGTTCGCTTCATTCCTTATCCCGTGATCGCAGGCTTTCTGGCGGCCTCCGGCTGGTTGCTCATCGCCGGTGGGGCGCGCGTGGCGCTCGGGCGGTCCTTCGACTGGGGAACCGCGTCAACGCTTGGACCGGCCGATGCGCTGCGATTGGCCATTGCGGGCGGTTTCGGCGCCCTGCTCGTCGCGCTGCGCGGACGGGGCGGCACCGGCGCGCTGCTGCCGGTCCTCTTCATCGTGGTCTCGGGTGTGCTCAACGGCGTGCTCGCCCGTTCCGGCGAGACCGTCGGCTGGTTCCTCCCGGTCACAGCCGCAACCTCTCCCTGGAGCCCGCTGTCGCTTACCCTCGCAGAGAGCCTCGACTGGCGCATCCTCGCCGCCGCCACGATCGAGATCCTATCAATCGCGGGCGTCGCCGCGATGTCGCTCATGCTCGATGCCTCGAGCCTCGAGGCGCAGCGCCGGGCGATGGCCGACGTCGATCGCGAATTCAAGACCGCCGGGATCGCGAACCTGGCGGCGGCAGCCATCGGCGGCTTCGCCATCGCGCTCGCACCCAACGCGAGCCGGCTGATCGATGAACTCGGCGGACGCCGCCGTCTCGCCGGCATCGCCGGCGGTCTCGTCATTGGCTTTGTCCTCCTCAGCGGCGCGAACCTGGCCGCCATGGTGCCGACCCCGGTGCTTGGTGGCCTGCTGATCTATCTGGGGTATGGCGTTCTCGCCGAGGCGCTCTGGCGGCCGCAGGCGCGGCCCGCGATGGCCGAACTCCTTCTGACGCTCGTCATCGCCCTCACCATCGTTGGCGCCGGCTATCTCGCCGGCATCATTCTCGGTCTCGTCGGCGCCTGCATTGTCTTTGCGCTGCGCTACAGCCGCATCGATGCGGTCCGACGCCACCTGACGCGCGCCGTGCTGACGTCTCCCGTCGACCGCGACGAAGCGACCATGCAGTGGTTGCGCCACGAGGGGCGACGGATTCACGTCTTCTGGCTCTCGGGGTTCATCTTCTTCGGCTCCGCCAACCGCGTCTACGAGCAGGTTCTTGCCGCCGTCGGGCGGCGGGATCGGGACGAGCGGCGCTGGGTCATCCTCGACGTCGCGGCGGTGAGCGGGCTCGATGCGGCGGCCATCCTCTCCTTCGTCAAACTGTGCGGCTGGGCGCATGAGAACGGCGTGACGTTGACATTGGCCGGTGCAAGCCGCGAGCTCGTCACGGAATTCGAGCGCGCGGGGATTTCGAGCAGCACCCAATGGCAGTTCCGCGCGTTTGCCGACCGAGGCGCGGCGCTTGAATGGTGCGAGGAGGAGCTTCTGCGGCACGCCGCATCGACACCCCGCGCCTCGCCCGACGATGCGATCGTGCGCTGGCTCGACGGCGTGCTCGCCCCTGGAGCGGGCGCCCGGTTCGTCGAGCAGCATCTCGTGCGCCGAAGCCTTGCCCCGGGCGAGGTCGTCTGCCGGCAGGGCGAGCCGTCGCATTCGATCGAGTTCGTTGCGTCGGGGTCCGTGGCGGTGAGCGTCAGCGACGCAAGCGGGCGTAGCGTGCGCGTCCGCCGGATGCTCGGGCGGACGATCATCGGCGAGATGGGCTTCCTGCGGGCTGCCCCGCGCGCGGCGACGGTCACCGCCGATGGTCCGGCGGTCGTCTACGTCCTCGACCGCGGCTCCTATGAGCGTCTTGCCGAACGCGATCCGACGCTTGCGCGCGCGCTGCTCGAATTCATCGCGCGCACGCTCGCCGATCGCCTGGAACTCGCCAATCGCGAGGCGACGGCGCTTCTTTGACGACGCCCCCGCCGGGACGGCAAGCGGCCGCATCACGGCACCGCGACGGCTGCGCTGCCCGCCTGCGCGCCGACCGTCTCACGGCGCGGTGCTGCCGATTGCCTCGAAGATCCGGCTGCGGAACGCGGCAGCTGGGGCGGACGGTGTCCGCTCCGCAGCCGGGCGGGTCCCAGACCGCGACGTCGGCTCCGGGCGGCCGACATACTGCGGCGGGGGGACGAGACGCCCGGCAAGGCGCGGCGCATCGCTGCGCTCCGCCAGTGCGCTGTCGAAAGCCGATTTGTCTCTCTCCGGGGCGGCTTTTTCGGCCGGGAGCGGGGCGACGGTTGCAGCAGCGGCGCTCTTTGCCGCTCCGCCAGGCCGGACGGGCGCCGCCGACGATCCGGCGGTCACGGTGGCCTCGCTCGACCACCTGCCCGGCGGCAACGCCGGCCATGGCGCGAACTCGGAGACGCTCGCGCGTGTTTCCACGTGCGAGGCTGCAGCACGCTGCGCGGTCGCCGGGCTCGGGCCTGCAGACGACCTTTCGTTGCGGAGTGGCGGTTCGGTTTTCCTGCGGTCCGCGGATGTCCCGCCACGGTTGCCAGCTTGCAGGCTGCCGGCCCCCTGCGCGTTCGCTGCGGCCCTGGCGAGGCGCTCGGCTTCGAGCCGCAACGCGCGCTCCTCGAGCGCCCGACGCTCCCGCTGACGGGCGTCCTGCAGCATCGCGGCGGCGGCACTGTCGCGGGCCTCGGGACGATCGACGACTGTGACTGTCTCGGCGGTGCCAGGCGCCGGGCGCGCGGGATGAACACCGTTGGAGGCTGTCGGCAGCGGCGACATGCCGACGTTGTTGGAGGCTCCGGCGAGCGTCCGGCGCTCGGACGCTCTCGCAAGCTGCCTCGGCTGGCACCTGCCATCGCCGACCGCCACCTGTCCGGGCGGGCAGCCCTCGCCGCACGCGCGAGCCTGATGCCCCTGCAGGAGTGTGAGGAGGATGTGATCCGGCTCGTCGACCGGCAGCGAGGCGTTGACGCGGTCTATGAATGAGCGCAATGCGGTCTGTACGGCGGCGGTCCAGGCGCCATCGAGCTTTCCGTGGTAGCAGCCGACCCGCTTGAGCTCGCTCTGGATCGTCCGGGCGAGCTGCCGCCGTCCGGCCTCATCCCGCAGGCGCGGGCCCGAGCGCGGACGAGCCGCGGACTCCTCGCGGTGCCGCGCCATGCGCGCCGGAGCGAACGGCAGGTCCGGCCATCGGGCCGAGGAGTCCGGGATCTCGGTGGCACTGGCGGCATATGCGGCCTGCGGGGCGATGCGGCGCGTCGCCTCAGCAAAGCGGGGCGCCATCGGTGTTGTCGCCTGGGGCACCTCCTCGCGGCTCGACTGCCTGGGCGGACCGGTCCTCGTGGCGGCGGGCTTGGCGCCTTCTGCGGCAAGGCGCATCAGCCCTGCGATGCGCTCGGTCGCGCCATCGCCGCTGCCATGGCCCTGCCAAACGAACGCCCCGCCCGCAGACGCGACCAGCACGGCCAACGCTCCGAGGACCCCACGCATACGCCAGCTCCTGTCGCACCCTCCCCGGCGGAGCTTCTCGCGGATCGGTCGGGTAGCGGACCCGCCCGCCCGCCTCGACGCGCCCTTCCGCTTACGCCGGGACGACCTACGGTCCTTCTTCGCTCGCCGCAGCGAACACGCCGCGTGATGCTCGCACGGTCGCCTCGAGATTGCATCGCAATTCTTGGTGAGCGCACCACCGCCGCACCCCTTGATGCCGCGCGGATGCACTCGGCACGACACCAAGGCGCGGCGCGGACCAAGGCTCGCGCTTAAGTCCCGGCCAGCGTTTCCGCGACCAGCGCATCGACCAGGCGTTGCAGCGCCTCATATTCGGAGGCCCCGTCCGCCAGCGCCTGCCGGAAGAGCGCGAGCTGGCGGTCAGCGCTCGTCCCTTCGGCCGCGATCCGGCGCGTGTGGCGCACCTCTGCAGCGCAACCGAGCGCGTGTGCGTCCTCGTCGACGAGCGCCAGGATCTCCTCGAGCAGGTCGCGATAGGGCACGAGGCTGCCCTTGCCGAAATCGAAGAGACTTCCCTCGACGCCGTAGCGCTGCGCGCGCCAGCGGTTCTCGCTGAGCAGAAACACCGGGTACGTGCGCCAGGACAGATTGGCCCGGCGCAATCGGTAGAGCATCCGACACAAACACACGTAAAGCGCGGCGATGGCAACCGCGTCGTCGATGCGCGGGGCGACGTCGGTGATGCGCATCTCGAGCGTCGGAAAGCGGGCGGAGGGGCGCAGGTCCCACCAAATCTTGGTCGCATCCTCCATGACCCCGGCGCGCACAAGGACGTCCACCGTCCCCTGGTACTCGGCCCAATTGTCGAAACGACCCGGCATCCCGTTGCGAGGGCCTTCCTGGCTCACGGCCAGGCGATAGCTCTTGAGGCCGGTATCGCGCCCCTCCCAGAACGGCGAGGAGGTCGATAGCACGAGCAGATGCGGCAGGAAGTAGCGCATCTGGTTCATGATATCGATGCGCAGCTCGTCATCCTCGATGCCGACGTGCACATGCATGCCGCAGATGACGAGGCGCTGGCCGACCGCCGCCAGATCGCGGGCGAGTTCCTGATAGCGCGCCTTGGGCGTCGTCTCGAGCACCGTCCAGCGGCCGATCGGCGGCGTGCCGACGGCCATCGGCGCGATGCCGTACTCACCCGCGAGCGACGCCACGGCCCGGCGCAGCCGGCCGAGCTCGCCGCGCGCCTCCTGGAAGGAGCGGCAGACGCTCGTCCCGACCTCGACCTGCGAGCGCAGGAACTCCGGGCTGACCCGTTCGCCAAGCCGCGTGGCGAGCGCATCCATCAACGCTTGAGGCGCGGCGACCAGATCGCGCGACCTGAGATCGACCAGATGATATTCTTCTTCAATCCCGAACGTGAAGCTCGGCTCTTTCACCATGGCACTGGCTCCTGCCGGCTGTTGACGGCCTGCGGGCTGCGGGACGGCGCACCCGGCGTTGCGGCGGCGGCGATGGGCGGGCGGTCCGGTGCGCGCCGCCTTGCCCTGACTTGGGCTGCAAAATAGAGCCGGCAGCAGACGTGAAATCCAGTCTTCTGCACCCTAGCGGACAATGTCGCAGACACGCCCATGGGGTTTGCCGTCGGCCGACTCGTTCCGCGCAGTTCCAAACCAGGCGGGAAGAAGGGTTGGGGCCGATCAGAACGAGCTTTCAGGCAGGGCCTGAAACGCACGTTCGGTTGGCGTCGATTGCCGACCAAGCGCGCAGCGGGCGACGTCCCGCGCCGCGACGGCGTAGCGGAAGGCCTGAGCGGTGCCACGGTGGCGATGACGCGGGAACTGGTCGAAGCCGATGGCGGCGGCAAGCGCCACGTCCGGCGAGCGCAGCAGATCACCGGCCCGACCCGAAAGCCGGCGGTCCGCAAGTCCGGACAATCGCGACCGAACGGCAACGTCGGCGGCATCACTCGGCGCAAGCCACGCCGCGCGACCAAGCTCGCGCAACCAGAGCGCCCGCACCTCATCCGGCCAAGCCGGCGCCTCGGCCATCACTCGCCCGCCGCCGCCTCGAGCGCCTCCTTGCTCGCCGGGGTGAGGTTGACGCTTTCCCCGCATCCGCAGGCGCTCTTCTGATTGGGATTGTTGAAGACGAACTGGGCGGAGAGCTTGTCGACGCGGTAGTCCATCTCGGTGCCGATCAGGTAGAGCACGGCTTGCGGATCGATGATGACGCGGGCGCCGCCGAGTTCGACCACCTCATCGAATTTTCCGATGCTATCCGCCCACTCGAGCGTGTACTCCATCCCGGCGCAGCCGCCTTTCCTCACTCCTATCCGCAGCCCTGCGACGGCATCGCCTTTCTGCGCCATGATCGCGCGCACGCGTTCCGCCGCGGCGGGGGTCAGCGTCATGACCGCAGGCCGCGGCCGGCGCGGTTTCGGGGCGGGCTCGCTCGACATGGGCTCACGTCCTTGGAACTGCGAAGCAGATCATGGAATACAATATAGTATACTTAACGGGGCTTTGCAGGGTATCGCTGCCGCAACAGGTCCCGCCCGATTGCGGCGCCCCGCGCCCTCAGAACATGTTGAGCGCAAGGCGCGCCTCGTCGGACATGCGGCTCTGGTCCCACGGCGGGTCGAACGTCAGGTTGACCGAGCACCCCTGAACGCCCGCCACTGCGGAAACCGCGTTCTCGACCCAGGTCGGCATCTCGCCGGCGACCGGGCATCCGGGCGCGGTCAGCGTCATGTCGATCGTGACGTGCCGCTCATCCGATATGTCGATCTTGTAGATCAGCCCGAGCTCGTAAATGTCGCAAGGAATTTCGGGATCATAGACCGTCTTGAGCGCACCCACGATGTCGGCGGTGAGCTGCTCGAGCTCCTCGGCTGAAAGGCGCGAGCCTTCGACCGGCGTGCCTCCCTCGGCGACCGACGGCGGCGTCGGCCGCGCTCCGCCTGGCGGCGGCGCCAGGTCCGCGAGCGTCTCCGGCCCCAACACATCCCGATTCATCGACTTGCCGTCCATCGCGCGCCCTTCCGCTCCCGCGGCCGTCCGGAGGCCAGCGTGCCCTTGTCTCGTCTCAGGCGAAGAAGTCATGCGCCTTCTGCAGGGCTTCCGCCAGCACGTCCACTTCCGCTTTCGTGTTGTACATTCCGAATGAGGCGCGACACGTCGCCGTGACGCCGAGGCGCTCCATCAGCGGCTGCGCGCAGTGATGTCCGGCCCTGACCGCCACGCCGGACCGGTCGATGATGGTCGAGATGTCGTGCGGGTGCATACCGTCGATGTTGAACGCGACGATGGCGCCCTTGCCTTTCGCCGTGCCGTAAATCCGCAGCCAGTTGAGCTCGCCAAGCCTGGCGTGAGCGTAGGCGGCGAGCCCGGCCTCGTGCGCGGCGATCCGCTCGCGCCCGATCTGCATCATGTAATTCAGCGCCGCGCCGAGGCCGATCGCCTGAACGATCGGCGGCGTTCCCGCCTCGAACTTGTGCGGCGCCTGAGCGTAGGTAATTCGCTCGGTGCCGACATGCTCGATCATCTCGCCGCCGCCCATGTAGGGCTGCATGGCGTCGAGATGCTGCTTTTTCGCATAGAGCACGCCAATCCCGGTCGGCCCGTACACCTTGTGGCCGGTAAAGACATAGAAATCGCAGTCGAGATCGCGCACATCGACGGGCATGTGCACGGCCGCCTGGCTGCCGTCGAGAAGCACCGGAATGCCCTTGGCGTGCGCAAGCCGCACGATTTCCCGCGCCGGCACCACCGTGCCGAGCACGTTCGACATGTGCGTGACTGCCACGAGCCTGGTCCGCGGTCCAAGCAGCTTCTCGAACTCTTCGAGCAAGAATTCGCCTGAGTCCGAGATCGGAGCCCACTTCAGCACGCAGCCCTTGCGCTCGCGCAGAAAATGCCAAGGCACGATGTTCGAGTGGTGCTCCATGATCGAGACCACGATCTCGTCGCCTTCCCGCAGCGCCGCCCCGAACGAGGACGCGACGAGATTGATGGCGCCGGTCGAATTGCCGGTGAAGATGATTTCGTCCTGACTGCCGGCGTTGAGGAACTGACGGACAACGGCGCGAGCGTCCTCGAACCGCTGGGTGGCCGTGTTGGAGAGATAATGCAGGCCGCGATGCACGTTGGCGTATTCGAGCCGGTAGGCCTGATCGATGGCGTCCAGCACGGCCTTCGGCTTCTGGGCCGAGGCGCCATTGTCGAGATAGACGAGCGGCTTGCCGTAAACCTCGCGCGTCAGGATCGGAAAGTCCGCGCGTATGCGCTCGACATCGTAGGTGTCCTGTCCGGGCATCGTGGAGCCGTCCATCGTTCGCCTCACCGCTTCGCCGAGGGCTGCTGGCCAAGCCAGGCCGTCGCGACGTCCATCAGCGCCTGCCTCAGCGCCGCGTCCTCGACCTTGTCGAGCGCCTCGCCGACAAAGCTCTCAATCAGCATGGCGCGCGCTTCGGACAGCGGGATCCCGCGCGAGCGCAGATAGAAAAGCAACGCGGGATCGAGTTCCGCGGCCGTGCTGCCGTGACCGCAGGCGACGTCGTCTGCATAGATCTCGAGCTCAGGCTTGGAATCGAACTCGACCTCGGGCGAGAGCATGAGCGCCTGGGCCATCTGCTTGCCGTCGGTCTTCTGGGCGTCGGGCTGCACGATGACCTTGCCCTGGAACACCGCACGCGCGCGGTCGTCGAGCACCGCCTTGAACAGCTCCCGGCTCTCGCAGCCCGGTGTCGCATGATCGACGACGAGCGTCGTATCGATGTGGTCGTCGCCACGGCCGAGCATGGCGCCCGAAAGATCAAGGCGGGCGTCGGGGCCCACGAACGACACGCGGCTCTCGTTGCGCAGGAGGCCGGCTCCCGCCGTGAGCTGGAAGCACCGGCACAGCGCGCCTTTCGACACCTTGACGTCGATGCGGCCAAGGTGCACGGAGCTGCCGGCGATCGCTACGTGCTTCAGATGATGCGCCTCGGCTCCCTCTCCCACATCCAGCAGGGTCGCAGCCGTCGCCTGGCTCGCGCCGCCTCCGGCCTCGACGTGACTTTCCAAAATGACCGCCCGCGAAGCCGCCCCGAACCGGATCAGATGGCGCGTGGCGAGGGCGACCGGGGCCGACGTATCGGCGATCGAGACGATGTGAATCGGGCGCTCGAGCCGCGCGCCGTCGGCGATGTCGATAACGGCGCCATCCGCGGCGAACGCCACGTTCAGCGCCATGATCGGATCGTCCGAAAGGCGCTCGCTGCCGAAACCTCGCTCGAGCCAGTCGGACGACGTCGCGCCCAGCACGGCTTCGAGCGAGGAGATGCGGACATCGCGCCCCTCGCCGGCTCCCTCGAGCCCAAACGTGCGCACGAGGCGCCCGTTGACGAACACCAGCCGCACGCACGCCAGCGCGTCGAGCGTGCGTCCCAGAAGGTCGGCGAGGACCGCATCATCCGTCCGCAGGGCCGTGCCGGAGGCGGGTGCAAATACGGTCTTCAGCTTTGCGCGCAGATCCGTGTATTTCCAGGCCTCAAGACGGCGATGCGGCAGGCCCGCGCTTTCAATCGCGTGCATCGCGCGCCGGCGCGCCTCGGCTACCCTGCCCGCGCCCGGCAGGACGGACGCCGCAGTCTCGAAGTGGCGCGCCAGCGCCTCCTCGGCCCGGGTTCTCGCAATCGTTGTGTCCATCTCTCGTCTCCGCCCGCCGGCTTTGCGCTTGCGAGTTCTTCAGGCCGCTTTGGCCTTAAACTCCGCATAGCCCGACCGCTCGAGCTCGAGTGCCAATTCCCTGCCGCCGCTCTTTTGGATGCGACCGTCCGCCAGAACATGCACTTTGTCCGGCTGGATGTAGTCGAGCAGGCGCTGGTAGTGCGTGATCACCAGCATCGCCCGATCCTTCGAGCGCAGCCGGTTAGCGCCTTCCGACACGATCCGGATGGCGTCGATGTCGAGGCCGGAATCCGTCTCGTCGAGGACGCACAGACGCGGCTCGAGGAGCGTCATCTGCAGCACCTCCATGCGCTTCTTCTCGCCGCCCGAGAAGCCGACATTGAGCGGGCGCTTCAGCATCTCATCGGTTATGCCGAGCTCGGCGGCCTTCGCCCTGACGAGACGCATGAACTCAGGTGTCGTCAGCTCCTTCTCGGCCCGGCGCTTGCGCAGCGCATTGAGCGAGGCGCGCAGGAACGTCATCGTCGCGACGCCCGGGATCTCCAGCGGATACTGAAACGCGAGGAACACGCCTCTCGCGGCCCGCTCGTCGGGCTCCAAGCCGAGGAGCGATGTCCCATGCCAGAGAATGTCGCCCGCCGTCACTTCATAATCCTCGCGGCCGGCCAGCACGTAGGCGAGCGTCGACTTGCCTGAACCATTCGGCCCCATGATCGCGTGCACCTCGCCTGCCGGCACGGCGAGATCGATGCCCTTCAGGATCTCCGCGCCGTCGCCTGCGATCCGCACATGCAGGTTCTTGATCTCCAGCATCCGTCGACTTCGTCCTTCAATAAATGAAACGAGGGCCGCTTGCGGCGGTCCGGAGGCCGCCGCGCGTACCCTCGATACGCATCTGTGGTGGCCGTGGACCTAGCTTCTTTTCGCGGATTTCTCGAACTCGATCTCCGTCGGGTAGAGTACGCCGAGCCAGTCGCATTTTTCCGGCGCCTTCTCGCCAAACTCGACCAGGAAGGCCTTGCCTTGGTCGAGCGTCTCCAGAACCGTCACCTTCGATCCCTGAGCGAGCTTCATGCCGGGTCTCTTGTTCGTCAGAGCGTTCCGGCGAAGGCATTCACCTGCATCGATCTCCCGCACCAGCCGCGCTGTCCGCACCATCTGACCCAAACCCGCCGCGTCACTCATCGTCGTCTCCTGCTCGAGGGCTCGGTCCCCATGACCTCGCGCCCGCTGGTGTCACTCCCGATTCTGGCCCCGGTTTGACTGTTCCAGGGTCCCTGGCCGGCGATCCCCGCCTCCCGGCCATTCGTTGGCAGCCCGGAGAACGTCCGGGATATGCCAATCCTATACTGTCTTTGAACGGTCCGCATCGCCAATTCGCTCCTGCTCGCGCCGCTGCGGGCAAATCCGGTTCCTTCCGGTCCTCAACCGACGCTTCCTTCCAGGCTGATTCCTATGAGCTTTTGGGTCTCCGCCATGAATTCCATCGGAAGTTGCTGCAGCACGTCCCGGACAAAGCCGTTAACGATGAGCGCCACTGCCTCCTCCTCGGATAGTCCGCGCTGGCGGCAGTAGAAGAGCTTGTCGTCGGAAATCTTCGAGGTGGTCGCCTCGTGCTCGAAATGGGCGGTGGCGTTTCTCGCCTCGATGTAGGGCACCGTGTGCGCGCCGCAACGATTGCCGATGAGCAAGCTGTCGCAATTGGTGAAGTTGCGCGCGTTGGCCGCCTTCGGATGCGCCGAGACGAGACCGCGGTAGGTGTTCTGCGAGCGCCCTGCGGCAATCCCCTTCGAGATGATCCGGCTCGAGGTGTTGCGGCCGAGGTGAATCATCTTGGTGCCGCTGTCGACCTGCTGGGCGCCGTTCGAGATGGCGATGGAATAAAACTCTCCACGGCTTCCGTCGCCGCGCAGGATGCAGCTTGGATACTTCCAGGTGATCGCCGAGCCGGTCTCGACCTGGGTCCAGGAGATCTTCGAGTTGCGGCCCCGGCAGTCGCCGCGCTTGGTGACGAAATTGTAGACGCCGCCCTTGCCGTCCTTGTCGCCCGGATACCAGTTCTGCACCGTCGAGTACTTGATCTCGGCGTCGTCGAGGGCGATGAGCTCGACGACGGCGGCGTGAAGCTGGTTCTCGTCACGCATCGGGGCCGTGCAGCCTTCGAGATACGAGACGTAGCTGCCCTTGTCGGCGATGATCAGCGTGCGCTCGAACTGGCCGGTGTTCTTCTCATTGATCCGGAAGTAGGTCGACAGCTCCATCGGGCAGCGCACGCCGGCCGGCACATAGACGAACGAGCCGTCGGAAAAGACAGCCGAGTTGAGCGCCGCATAAAAGTTGTCGGACTGCGGCACGACCGTCCCCAGATACTTGCGCACGAGTTCGGGGTGTTCCCGCAAGGCCTCCGAAATCGAACAGAAGATGACGCCAGCCTTGGCCAGCTCCTTCTTGAACGTCGTCACCACGGAGACCGAGTCGAAGACAGCGTCGACCGCGACCTTGCCCGCCATCTGCGCGTAGCCATCGGCCTCGTCGAGCCGGCTCGGCTCGCCCTGCTTGCGGACGCCAGCCAGAAGTTCCTGCTCCTTGAGCGGAATGCCGAGCTTGGCGTACGTCTTGAGGATCTCGGGGTCCACCTCGTCGAGCGACTTCGGGCCGCTGACGCCCTTTGGCGCCGCGTAGTAGTGGAGGTCCTGGAAGTCGATCCTCGGATACTGAACCTTGGCCCAGGTGGGCTCGGTCATGCGAGTCCATCGGCGATAGGCTTCAAGTCGCCACTCGAGCATCCAGGCGGGCTCGCCCTTCTTGGCCGAGATGAAGCGGACGATGTCTTCATTGAGACCCTTCGGCGCCTTCTCGGACTCAATCAGGGTCTCGAAGCCATACTTGTACTTGTCGACGTCGATCGCCTTCACCTGATCGATCGTCTGTTGCACTGCCGGCATGTCCGTTTCAATCCCTTCTGCGTTGTCAGGCTGCCGCGGCAACGCGCGGCGCGATCGTCGCGAGCGCCGCGAGCAGGCGCGTGATGTCGGCCTCCGTCGTCTCGGGCCCGATGCTGATGCGGATGGCAGACCGCGCAAGTTCGGGCGCTACGCCCATCGCGGCGAGCACATGACTGGGGCTGACCTTGCCCGAGGAGCACGCGGCGCCGGCGCTCACGGCGACGCCTTCGAGATCGAGCGCGGCGACAACGACCTCGGACGACCGTCCGGGCAGAATGATGCAGGACGTGTTGGGCAGCCGCGCCGCCTCGCCGCCGGCAATGCGTGCCGCGGGCCAGACTTGAAGAACCTCACGCTCGAGCCGGTCGCGCAGCGGGCGCGTCGCCTCCCAGGCCGCGAGCCGGCCGCTCGCGGCCCTGGCCGCGGCGCCGAAACCGGCGATGGCGAGGACGTTTTCGGTGCCGGCCCGCCGGTAGCGCTCCTGGCCGCCGCCCCGCAGAAGCGGCGCCAGCGGCGCGTCATCGGCGACGACCAGCGCCCCGGCCCCCTTCGGTCCGCCGAACTTGTGCGCGGAAATCGACAGATAATCGGCGCCGAGGGCCTTCATGCTGACGGCAATCCGGCCGCAGGCCTGGGCGGCATCACAATGCAGGCGAACACGCGTCGGAAGGGCCGCGCGGAGCTCGGCGATGGGTTGCAGGACGCCGGTCTCGCCGTTGGCGAGGCCGATGCTTGCCAGTGTCACGGGCTCCCTCTCGCCATCCGCGAGCTGCCCGACCGCCGCGGCGTCGATACGTCCGTCGGAGCGGCACGCAATTTCGGTCAGGCGCGCCGGCGCAGACCGCGCGGGCTCGAGCACCGATGGATGCTCGGTTGCCGCGATCGCCAGCCCGCCCTGAACCTGCGCCAGGGCGAGATTGTTCGCCTCGGTGGCGCCGCTCGTGAAGACCACCTCGGCAGAGCGCGCGCCGACGAGCTCGGCGACCGCCTCGCGCGCCTCTTCGATGATCCGACGCGCCGACCGGCCCTCCGCATGCACCGAGGAGGGGTTGCCCGCGACATCGAGCGCCGCAAGCATCGCCTGGCGTGCCTCGGGCAGCAGGGGCGCAGACGCGTTCCAGTCGAGATATGTCCGCGAGCCGCTCATTCGGCCTCCAGACGGGACGGCGGGGCGATGCGTCCGGACGGCGAACTCGCAACGGTGTCGGCGAGAATGTCGCCGAGCGTCACCCGGCTGAGGAACCGCCCGATCTCATCGCCAAGGGCCTCCCACAGGGCGTGCGTCAGGCAGCGCTCACCGCCAAGACAGGCGGTGCCCGACTCCGGTGCGCAGCGGGTCATGCGCACGTCCTCTTCGACCGCCATCATCACCTCGGCGACCGTGATCTCGTCCGCCGCGCGGCCGAGGCGATAGCCGCCGGACCGGCCACGTTCGCTTTCGACGAGCCCGGCCCGGCGCAGCTTCTGGAAAAGCTGCTCCAGGTAGGCAAGCGAGATGTGCTGACGTTCAGAGATTGCCGAGAGCGGCACGGCGCCTGCGGCGCCATGCTTGGCAAGATCGGCCATGGCCATGACGGCATAGCGCCCGCGCGTGTTCAGTTCCACGGCCCGTGCCTCGACTTGCGGCTGCCCTGTCCGACGCCGGCCGGCTGCCAGCCCGCCGCCCAGCGATCAACACCCTTGCTCAGAAAGCTCAGGACCATGATATGAGACCGGAGTGAAAGCGGCGGCTCGCCGCCCGCTCCTTGGAATGGTTCTACGGTTTCCGCTTATATGGAAATTCCGAGCGAGCCAGTCAAGTATTTTTGCCCGCCGGCCGCGTAACTTGCGGACGCGCGGGTTCAGCCCCTAACGTCAGCCCCGATAGGAGAGGGTCTCAACACCTGATGCCCGAGATCATCATCAATGGCCCGGCCGGCCGCCTCGAAGCCCGCTACCACCATGTCGGCCGCCCCGACAGCCCGATCGCGCTCATCCTGCATCCGCATCCCCAGTTCGGCGGCACGATGAACAACCAGATCGTCTACAATCTTTACTATGCCTTCACGGAACGGGGTTTCTCGGTCCTGCGCTTCAACTTTCGCGGTGTCGGACGCAGCCAGGGCTACTTCGACAATGGGCCGGGCGAGCTCGCCGATGCGGCCTCGGCCCTCGACTGGCTGCAGCTGCAAACGCCGGACGCGCGCTCCTGCTGGATCGCGGGCGTTTCCTTCGGCACCTGGATCGCCATGCAGCTGCTCATGCGCCGGCCGGAGATCGACGGGTTCATCTGCGTCGCGCCGCCGGCCAACCTCTACGATTATTCCTTCCTCGCGCCATGCCCCTCGTCCGGCCTGCTGATCAGCGGCGAGCGCGATAAGGTCGTGCCGAGCGCCGCCGTCGCCGACCTGGCGCAGAAGACCAAGACGCAGAAAGGCATCCGGATCGAGCATGCGGTCATCGAAGGCGCCAACCACTTCTTTGCCGATCAGATCGACCAGCTCAAGCGGCTGACCGGCGAGTACATCGACCGGCGCATGGTCGAGATCCTGAAGGCAAAAAGCGAACAGGAGTAAATCCGGAGTTTCCGCTCCGGATGATTTCAGAGGCAGTATTGCGGCCCGGTCCGGCTGGCCCTACGGTGCCGGCCGCATGGGACTTGGCGGGGATTGGGGGGCGGCGAGTGCGACGCGGCTGGCAAATTGCGAGCGTTGGGTTTCTTGCGCTTTTCTTGTTCAGCATCTGGAAGGCTGCGAGCCTGCCTCTGAGGGATGCGCTCGGACCCGGTCCGGGCTTCTTTCCGCTCTGGCTTGGCATCGTCGGCTCCCTGCTCGCCGTTCTGCTGCTCCTGGAGGCGGGGCGCGCCAGGAGCCTGGCGTCTTCAGATGACACGCTCATGCCGGCGTCCGACGCGGCGCTGCGCATCGCATTCGTGCTCGTCGCCCTGGCGGCAGCCGCCTTCCTTTTCGAGCGGATCGGCTACCGCTTCACCGTCATCGCGTTTGCGCTTGCCCTCCTGCCGGCGCTCGGCATCCGCTCCGTCACGGCCATCGTGGTGTTCGCGCTCGCGACCAGCCTCGGCGTCTTTCACGTTTTCTATCACTGGCTCAAGGTGCCGCTCCCGATCGGCCCCTATGACCACGTCTTCAAGCTGATCGGCCTTTAGGAGCGACTTTCGAGCATGGACGGTTTCGCCCCCCTCCTCGCAGGGTTCGCGGCCGCGGCGTCGCCCGGCAACCTGCTGTTTGCGTTCATCGGCTGCATTCTCGGCACGCTGATCGGCGTCCTGCCCGGCGTCGGTCCCGCTGCCGGGACGGCAATTCTTATTCCGCTCACCTTCAAGCTCGACCCGACGGGCGCCATCATCATGCTGTGCGCCATCTACTACGGCGCCATGTACGGCGGCACCATCACCTCAGTCCTGCTGAATGTGCCCGGCGAGGCCGCCTCGGTGATCACCTGCATCGATGGCCATCAGATGGCCAAGCAGGGGCGCGGCGGCACCGCCCTCGGCATCGCCGCGATCGGGTCGTTCATCGGCGGCATCATCGCCTGCGTGCTGCTGGTGGCGGTGGCAACCCCGCTCTCGCGCCTTGCGCTGAGTTTCGGCCCGCCGGAGTTCTTCGCCCTCATGATGGTCGGCCTGTGCCTCGTCACGGGACTTGCCGGGCGCTCGCTCATCGCCGGCATCATGATGACCGTCGCCGGGCTCCTCCTGGCGATGGTTGGAATTGATCCCGTGCGCGGTGCGCCGCGCTTCACCTTCGGGATACCGGACCTCTACGACGGGATCGGGTTCATCCCTGTGGTCATGGGCCTCTTTGGGATCGGCGAGATCCTCGCCACTGCCGAAAAGCCCACGAAGGAGGTCATCAGGACCAACCTGTCGCGCCTCATCCCGGATCGCGCCGAATGGGCAAGCTCTACGGGCGCGATCCTGCGCGGGACCGGAGTCGGATTCTTTCTGGGTCTCATTCCCGGTGTCGGCGCCATCATCCCGACGTTCATGTCGTACATCCTGGAAAAGCGGGTTTCCAAAACACCGCAAAGGTTCGGCAACGGGGCCATCGAGGGCGTTGCGGGCCCGGAGACCGCCAACAACGCCTACGCCAATGCCTCCATGGTGCCGCTGCTCACGCTCGGCATTCCGTCGTCGCCGACGATCGCGGTGCTCATGGGCGCCTTCATCGTCAACGGACTGACGCCGGGCCCGTTTCTTTTTCAGGAGAAGCCCGAGCTCGTCTGGGCCGTGATCGCGAGCTTCTTCATCGGAAATATTCTGCTCTTGGTCCTCAATCTCCCGCTTGTCGGTCTGTGGGCCAAGATCCTCGAAGTGCCCTATCAGTACATCTGCGCCGGGACGCTCATTTTCTGCATCCTCGGAGCCTACTCGATCAACCAGAGCACGTTCGACGTCTGGGTGATGCTGATCTTCGGCGTAATCGGCTACATCCTGCGCAAGCTCGACTTTCCTCTGGCGCCCGCCGTGCTCGGCGTCATTCTCGGGCCGCAACTCGAAAAATCGCTGCGGACGTCCCTCGAGATGTCAGCCGGCGATTTCTCGATCTTCCTGTCGCGCCCGATCGCGCTCGGTCTGCTTGCCGTCGCAGCCCTCATCATCGTCGTCGCCGCGCTCAATCTCACCCCGAAGGAGCTTCGAGAAGGGAGCGAGGACTGAGCCCCGGGTCGGCGGACGGACTGCCGGCGGCTGCCGCCCCGGTGCCTGCGGGCTGCCTCTTGCAGCGGTTCGCCGCCGGTCCCTTTCGAGCGACCGCCGACAGGCCGCGGCGGCGCGCCCGGTTGCCGTGGCAGCCCGGCATTGACGCAGAGGGAATTCTCAGCTTTCTGGGTCAGACCTCATGCGTGGTCGCGCGAGGACTTGGACTTTCCTCGGACGCGCCCGCATCGAGCCTTAGCCGAAACACCCAATACCAGGGAGCGACGTCCGTGAGGAAAAGAACGTTTCTGCTGGCCGCACTCGGAGCGTGTGCGATCGCCGTAGGTTCGGCGACCGCGCAGGACTTTCCGACGAAGCCAATCAACCTGATGGTCGCCTATCCCGCCGGCGGCTCGACCGATATTGGCGCCCGCATCGTCGCGTCGATTGCCGAGAAGCTCATCGGACAGCCCATCGTTGTCGTCAACAAGGGGGGCGCCGGCGGTCAGGTTGGATGGACCGATCTGTCGCGCCAGCGGCCCGATGGCTACACCATCGGATTCATCAATCTGCCGGGCTTCAACACCGTCATTCTCGATCCCGAGCGGCAGGCGATCTTCGACACCAAGAGCTTCACGCCGATCATCAACCAGGTGCTCGATCCGGGCGTCGTTTGGGTGCGGGCCGACAGCCCGTTCAAGTCGCTGCAGGATGTCGTCGAGGCCGCGAAGAAGGAGCCCGGCAAGATCCGCGCCGCGACCACCGGCATCCTGTCTGACGACCACCTCGCCATTCTGATGCTCGAGGAGGCCGCGCCGGGTGCGAACTTCCGCCTTGTCCACCTCGAAGGGGGCGCTGCTCAAATGAAAGAGACGCTCGGCGGTAACGTCGACGTCTCCTTCGACAACGTCGGTTCGATCGTGAAGCAGGTGAAGGCCGGGCAGGTCCGCGCGCTTGCCGTAATGGACTCGGAACGTTCGAAGTTCCTCCCGGATGTGCCGACCACGAAAGAACTCGGCTATCCGACCGTCATCTCCAACTCGACGCGGGGAATTGCCGGCCCCAAGGGTATGGATCCCAAGGTGGTGGCCAAGCTGCAGGATGTGCTCGCCAAGGCCATGGCCGATCCGGAGCACGTCAAGAAGCTCGAAGAGGTCGGGCTCGCGATCAAGGTCATGGTCGGCGCCGAGTACCAGAAGTACTACGACGAGATGCACGAGAAGGCAGCGAAGTACACCGAGTGGGCCAAGAAGCGGCCGCAGAAGTAGCCCTCCGAGAAGTGACGCCAGACGTCGCGATGGGGTCGGGCGCAGCGCCCGGCCCCTGCTTGCTATCGGACTGGCGCGCTGCTCCAAACCAAGTCCGACAAAAGAGTGTCCGCCGAGGCCAAGACCTCGCGCCCTGCGGCATCCGCCATCGGCTGGCCGCGGGCTTCGCGCCGACGCGCCGGCCGGCGGGGCGGCGATTGACACCCGCGCCTTGCTCCCGCACTCTCGCGCGAACGACAAGAGCGGCGGTCGACCGCCGGGAACCACTAGGGACGGAGAGCCAATGACACGCGTGAGACTGCTGTGCGCCGCTGCGGCGGCTGCCCTTGCCGCGCTGATCGCCCCAGGCTTTGCCACGGCGCAGCAGAAAGAGATCAAGATCGGGCTGATCTTCGACCAGACCGGACCATTCGCCGGCGGCGGCTCGGTGGCGACCCAACTCGGGTCGAAGTACGCCATCGACATCAAGAACGAACAGGGCGGCGTCGAAGGCTACAAGATCGTGCCGATCTTCGCCGACGCGCAGTCGAAGGCCGACGTCGCCGTGAACGAGGCGGAGCGGCTCATCAACGAGCAGAAGGTGGACATGCTGATGGGCGTCTACTCGTCCGCCCATTGCGTTCCGCTCTCGGCCAAGGTCGATGCCGCCAAGAAGTTCTGGTGGGCGACGGTGTGCATCTCATCGGCCGTCTTCCGCAACAAGAACCTGCAGTACGTGTTCCGCAGTCACGCCCACTCCGACCAGTGGGGCGAGGCGTCGTGCGACATGCTCAATGCCTACTCCAAGTCGAAGCTCGGCATCGAACCCAAGAACCTCAAGGTCGCGATCATCCACGAAGACGGGCCCTATGGCGTCGGGGTCGCCAAAGGCAACGAGGAACGGTGCAAGAAGCACGGCATTCAGATCGTGCATAAGGAGGGCTACGCGGCAACGGCGGCCGATCTTTCGGCGCTCGTCACGAAGCTGCGGCGCGCGCGCGCGGACGTGCTGCTGCACACCGGCTACAATCCGGACATCACGCTCTTCCTGCGACAGGCCAAGGAGGCCGGTCTCAAGTTCAAGGCGCTGATCGGGCACGGCGCCGGCTATGCGCAGTACGACAAGCTGCAGGAGACCTTCGGCAAGGACGTCGATCTCATCTACAATATCGATACCGTCGGCAGCCACCTCCTCGACCCCAAGACGCTCAAGGTGAAGGATGCCGCCTATCTGATCGACGAGATGGTCAAGCGCTACAAGAAGGACGTCAATCCGAAGACGATCCCGGCGCATGTCTCCATCGGCTTCGCCAACACCTGGGCGTTCCTCGACGACGTGCTGCCGCGCGCCATCAAGAAATATGGCGGCGTCGACAGCGAGTCGCTGCGCAAGGCCGCACTCGAGACGGACATTCCGGACGGCGGCACGCTGCAGGGCTATGGCGTCAAGTTCAATCCGCCGGGCCATGAGATGGCGGGGCAGAATGCGCGCGCCTATCCGGTGGTGATGCAGTTCGTCGGCGACCAGACCAAGGTCGTCTGGCCGAAGGAGGTCGCCACCGCCGAGCCGGTGCTGCCGCTGCCTCCCGGCCACGCCTACGCATCGCAATGACGGCAGACAAAGGGGGCCGCGCACGCCGCCCCCTTTCTCATCGGGGGAAGCGCCGTCCATGGCCATGCTGACCGTCAGTGGGCTCACCAAGAAGTTCGGCGGCTTCACCGCCGTCAGCAATGTTTCGTTCGAGGTCGAGCAAGGGGAGATCCTGGGTCTCATCGGCCCCAACGGGTCCGGCAAGAGCACGACCTTCAACTGCATTGCGGGCATGTATGCACCGACCGCCGGCAGCGTCATGTTCGAAGGACAGGAGATCGCCGGCCTCACCGCCAACCGCGTGTGTCACAAGGGCGTCGCACGCACCTACCAGATCCCCCGTCCCTTCCGGAATCTCACGCTTCTCGAGAACGTGGCGCTCTCCGCCTGGTTCGGCCAGAACGCCAAGGTCTCACGCTCCGATTGCTGGAAGCTCGCCGAGGAGTCGCTCGCTCTCGTCGGGCTGCCAACCGATCCGAAAGCGACGACCGCCGGTCTCGGCGCCGCAGCGCTGAAGAAGCTCGAGCTCGCCCGCGCGCTTGCCACCCAGCCGCGCCTCCTCCTCGCGGACGAAAGCCTCAACGGGCTGGATCACAACGAGATGGACCAGGCGGCCGACATGCTCGAGCGCATCCGGCGCGAGCGCGGCATCACGATCGTCTGGGTGGAGCACATCATGGGCGTGCTGATGCGCGTCGTCGATCGCGTCGTCGTTCTTGATCACGGCGAAAAGATTTTCGACGGCAAGCCCAAGGACGCGCAGTCCGACAAGCGGGTGGTGGAAGTTTATCTGGGCACCGAGGCCGCATGAGGCAAGCGAGCCGTCGATCCGAGCGCCACCAGGACTCAACACCATGCTGACACTTCACAATGTCGACGCCGGCTACGGCGGCTTTCAGGCGCTGTTCGGCGTTTCGATGGAAGTGAGGGCCGGCGAGGCGGTTGCCGTCATCGGCGCAAACGGAGCCGGAAAGACGACCCTCCTTCGCGTCATCTCCGGCATGCTGCCTGCGACCTCCGGCTCGCTCAGCATGGAAGGCACCGACCTCAGGGCCATTGCCCCGCACAAGATCCTCGAGACGGGAATCGCGCATGTTCCGGAGAGCCGGCGCCTCTTTCCGCGGCTCACGGTCGAGGACAACCTCAGGATGGGCGCCTACGTGCCGCAGGCGCGGGCGCGGTTTGCGGAACGGCTCGACTACGTCTACGGCCTCTTTCCCCGGCTCAAGGAGCGCCGTGGCCAGCTCGCCGGCACCATGTCGGGCGGCGAGCAGCAGATGTGTGCGATCGCGCGCGCGCTCATGTCGAGCCCGAAGCTCGTGCTGCTCGACGAGCCGTCGATGGGGCTTGCGCCGGTGATCGTCGCGCAAGTCTTCGAACTCGTGAAGCGCATCCGTTCCGAGGGCTACACGGTGCTCATCGTCGAGCAGAACGTGAGCCAGGTGCTCAAGGTCGCGGACCGGGCCTACCTGCTCGAGGTCGGACGGATCGAGAAGAGCGGCACATCGGCCGAACTCCTCGCAAGCGACGACATCCGAAAGGCATACATGGGGCTGTGACGGCCGCCGCAAGGCAGCCGAGCGAACGAGGGGACCGCATGGACTGCTCACTCGATATCTTCTTTGTCGAGGCACTCATTAACGGGGTGCTGCTGGCCGGACTGCTGGCGCTGCTCGCGCTCGGGCTGAACCTCATCTTCGGCGTCATCGACGTGGTGTGGATCTGCTACGCCGAGCTCGTGATGGTCGGCATGTATGCGATTTTTCACGCCTACAAGGGGGGAGTCCCCTTCATCCCCGCCGCGGCATTCGGCATTCTCCTGATCGCCGTCTTCGGGATGGCCTTGCATCACTTCATCATCCGGCCGGTGCTCGACCAGGCGCCGATCAACCAGCTGTTGGTGACCGGCGGCGTTCTCTTCCTGCTGCAATCGCTCGCCACGCTCTTCTTCGGCATCGACTTCAAGAACATCGGCATCCGCCTCGGGTCCACCGGCTTTGCCGACATGAGCTTTTCCTACGCCCGGATCTGGACGTTCGTCGTCGCGCTCGTCGGAATGCTGGCGCTCTGGCTTTTCCTCACCCGGACCTACATCGGCACTGCCATCCGCGCCATTTCCCAGGATCGGCAGATCATGCCGCTGATGGGGGTCGACCAGACGAAGATCTACCTCGTTACCTCGGCGATCGGCGGCGGGCTGGCGGGCCTCGCGGCCTCGCTCATGGTCCTGCAATACGACATCTACCCGCAGATCGGACTGCAGTTCGGGCCGCTGATCTTCATGATCACGGTGCTCGGCGGCCTCGGCAACATGATCGGCGGCTTCGTCGCGGCCTTCATCATCGCGCAGTTCATCGCCGTCGGTTCAAGTTGCTTCCACACCGAATGGGGCTACGCCGTTGCGTTCCTGTTCTTCATGATCGCCATCTTCATCAAGCCGCAAGGCCTCTTTGGAGCCAAGTCATGAGGACGCTGCTGCGCCCCCACTACCTCGCCGGCCTCGCGCTCCTCCTGCTCTTGCCCATCGCGATCCGCTACGGCCTGCCGGCCGGGCAGAAATACTACCTGCATCTTCTTATCCAGATTCTGCTCTGGTCATTCATCTACACGGGCTGGGCGCTGATGGGCCGTTTCGGCCTCACCTCCCTCGGGCATAGCGCCTTTACCGGGATCGGCGCCTACATCACGGTTCTCGCCTGGAACTTCCTGGGGCTCAGCCCGCTGCTCGGCATCCCGGTCGCGGTGTTCATCGCCGTGATCGCGGGGCTGCTTATCGGCTACCCCTGCTTCACGCTGCGCATCACCGGACACTACTTCGCGCTTCTGACGCTCGCCTTCACCGAGTTCGTCCGGCTGTGCATCGTCGGCCTCAGAGACTATACCGGCGGCTCGCTCGGTACGCAGCCGCGGCGCTATGGCGACGGCATCTCGCTCTATGCGGTCCAGTTCGAGCCCGACCGGATGCTCGCCTACTACATCGCGCTGGCGATCTGGGTGATCGGCCTCATCATCTGGGTGAAGGTTGACCAGAGCATGGACCGCTACGCGCTCGATGCGGCCTCGCAGGACGAGGATGCGGCTGCCTCCGTCGGCATCGACGTGACGCGCGAGAAGCTGAAGATCACCGCGCTGTCGTCGGGCATGTGCGCGTTCGGCGGCGCCATTTATGGACAATATCAAATGTACATCGGCCCCGACACGATCGCCGGTCTCGGGATTTCGCTCAACATGGTGTTCGCGGTCATCGCCGGCGGCATCTGGACGCTCTTCGGACCCACGTTCGGGGCCCTCTTCACCCAGACCATGTCGGAGACGCTGCGCATCCTCATCCAAAGCGAGGGGTTCAAGGCGGCGCTCGCCTCCTTCAATGCCTTCCTCGGCAAGTTCTCCAGCATCAACATCAGCCTGTCGAACGCGCTTGCGCTCGATCAGGCCCTCTACGGCCTCCTCCTCATTCTGTTCATCATCTATATGCCGAAGGGGATCATCGGAACGCTCGTCGAACGGTTCAGCCGGAGGCGCTGAGGGAAATTGGGACGCCGACGGGCCTCGGGAGCTCGCGCATGAAGCGATTGATGTGCTTCTTCGACGGCACCTGGAACAAGCCGGACGCGAAGGACGAGACGACGAACGTCGTGAAGCTGTTTCGGGCCGTGCCCAAGCACTGCGACCATGGCATCGAGCAGCGCGCCCACTATGTGATCGGCATCGCGACGGAGAAGGCGCTCGGCCGCTTCACGTTCGCCGCCGGCGCGATCGGCATCGGGGTGACCGAGCGCATCCAGACGGGCTACCGCTTCCTGATCGAGAACTACGCGCCGGGTGACGAGATCTACCTGTTCGGCTTCTCGCGCGGCGCCTTTCAGGCGCGCACCCTCGCTGGGCTCCTCACCCGCGTCGGCCTCCTTCGCGAGCCCGACCCGGGTCGGATCGAAGAGGTCTGGGACGTCTATCAGGCAATGCGGACGGAGGATGCGAGCATCCGGCTCGCCGCTCTCGGGCCGGCGATGCATCCGGCGCTGCGCATCCGCTGCATCGGCATCTGGGATACCGTCGGCAGCATCGGCCTGCCGTATCTGCGTCGCGGCTGGATCAGGCGCGCGCTGAGCCTGCATTCGACGGCGCTGGAGGCTGGCGTCGATGTCGGACTGCACGCGCTCTCGATCGACGAACCGCGGAGCGCCTTCCGACCGCTTTTCTGGACGAAGCCCAAGGGGCAGCCTCTGCCTGCCGGCCAGCACATCGAGCAAGTCTGGTTTCCCGGCTGTCACGCCAATGTCGGCGGCGGGTATCCCGACAGCGGGCTCTCCGACATCTCATTGCTTTGGATGGCTGAGCGGGTCGCGGCAACGACTGGTGCCGCGTTCGACATTGCGCGCCTCAGACGGCAGGCGCAACCCGATCCCCTTGGCGAAGCCGTGGATCCGACCACGAACGGCGTCTACAGGCTGAGCCGCGCCGTGCCGTTCATTCGCCTCATCCGCCAGGACGCCAAAGGGATCGCGCCCTGGCGACGGGCCGTGCTCGGACGGTGGCGCACAAGCTGGCTTCCGGACGGCGAAGAGACGGTCAACGAGCAGATCCACGACAGCGCTTTCGAGCGGCTGGGGTTGCGGGTCAAGGTGCGCCGCGGCGATAGGGTCGCCTTGCAGACCTACGGTCCCCGCCCGCTGAGACGCGCCGCCACGTGCGCTCGCCGGTGATGCTGAGCCGGCGTGCCGCGCCCGCCGGTGACGGGCCAGCCCGTCGCCCGCGCGCTGCCGCGGCCGGTTGGCATCACGCTTCTTCGATTGGCGCGCGCAGTGATCAGACGATGCCTTCGGCTTCTTCGCTCGTGCTCCGTGAGGGCGGCCAAGCGCGGCGCCGGGCGCGCCGGACGCGCATGCACCGAAGTCGATGCGGGCGGTACCGTTCAGTCAGTGATCCGGAGCGCGCGCAGCAGGAACGCAGATTCAGCCTCGAGCACCGCCGAGATCGTCTCGCCCCGGCGGAAGCCGTGGCCCTCCCCGGCGAATTCGTAAAGCTCGACGGTCCGCCCCTTCCGCTTCAGGGTTTCCGCAATCAGCCGAGACTGCTCCGGTGGCACGACCTTGTCGTCGAGGCCTTGGAACAGAATGAGCGGCGAGCGAATCCGATCGACAAGATGGATGGGCGAGCGCGCACGGCAGACCGACTTCCAGGCCGTCGGCTTCGTGCCAAGCAGGCGGTGCAGGTAGCCGGACTCGAACTTGTGCGTGTGTTGCATGAGCAGGGCGAGATCCGAAATGCCGTAGTGGCTCGATCCGGCTGCGAACACGTCGGTGGTCGCAAGCGCCATCAGCGTCGTGTAACCGCCGGCGCTGCCGCCGGCGATGGCGATGCGCGTCGAATCGGCGAGCTTCCTTTCGGCGAGGAAGCGGGCGCCTGCCGCGCAATCGGCGACATCGGCGATGCCCCATTTGCCGTCGAGGCGCGCACGATAGGCGCGCCCATAGCCGGTCGAGCCGGCATAGTCGACATCGAGCACGGCGAAGCCCCGGCTGGTATAGAACGCGATGCGCGGCGTCAGGGCACGGCTCGCCATGCTGGTCGGGCCCCCGTGCGCAAGGACGAGGGCGGGAGGGCGCGAGCCGGGCGGCCCCTCCGCCAGTGGGCTGGTTGGCGCGTAGTAGAAAGCCCGCACCTTGGCGCCGTCCTCTCCCTTGAAAGTTACGGGCTCAGGTCGCGGCGCAAACCCTTCGAACACGCCGGGCTCATCCCTTGCCGGCCGGATCGTGCCCGCCGGCTTTGGACCGCGCGGCGTCAGGCGGTACGCGACAAGCTGCGTGCCCGCAGCAGCGGAACTCTCGGCGGCGACGAAGCCGTCGTCGATGGGCGACAGCCCGTCGAGCTGAGGGAGCCCCAGGTACGTCGCCGCGCGCCCGGTGCCGAGAAAGACTTCGCAAAGGGCCGCTGCCGCATCAGCACCGGCCGATCCTGTCGCAATCGACGCAGCCGCGATCCGCTCGCCAGCGACGACTGCGTAGGGCCTGGCGCCAAGCGTCCACATCGGACGGCCGAAGTCACGACGCGGCTGCACGGGGATGCGGGTCTTGCCGTCCTTGTGGAGCGCGATGCGGCCCTCATCGCGCTCGTCGGTGACAAAGATGAGAGTACCATCCGGCGCGTAGGCCGGATGCGACGCGGCGACGCCACGGCCGCCGGCGACACGGACAGGTCCGCCCACGACCGCGCCGTCGGCAGCAAGCCTGGCAAGCAGAACCTCGGACTGGTCCCACGGCATATCCGGCAAATTCCAGGCCATGAACGCGATCTTGCCGCCATCCGGCGACACGCACGGGGCGGCGAAGAAGTCGTGTCCGCCGATGAGGGGCGTCAGAGCGCCTCGCGACCGGCCGGCAAGCGCGATAGTTACGAGAAGGTTGTCGGGTCTCCCGGCCTTTTTCCGGTGCCACTCGGCCACCGCGATGAGGCGGCCACGGGCGTGGTCCAGGCAAAGATCGGCGAAGCGAAACTCCGGTTCACGGGTGAGCCGCCTCGGTCGCTTGCCGGGCACAAGCTCGTAGATGTCCTGGTCGGCGTCGTTGACGAAGTAGACGCGGTCGCCCGCGACCAGGAATTCGCCGCCGCCATACTCATGAACCCGCGAGCGCGCCGACCACGGCGCAGGGAGAAGCTCTTCGACCGGCCCCGCGGGCAGCCTGCGGCGCAGCAGCGCCTGGCGGCCTTTCTCCTGCGGCCGTGATTCCGTCCAGTAAACGGCGCCGCCCGCGCCTTGCACGAGACCGAACCGGCGGGCACCGATCGCAACATCGGCGGGGCGGATCGGCGACGGCCAAAGACCGTACGGACAGACCTGGCGCCTGGCGCGCGTCATCTTCCCACTCGTGCTCGTTGCGTGACCGGATTGATCCCTACCTTGCGCGCCTGCCTCGTGTCACGCAGGGCCGGGGTCTTCGTTGCATCCGCGCACGTGCAGACGGCATGTCGACGGGTCGAGGCCTTGCCGGGCGCGCTCGGCTCGCGCGCAGCGGCTGCCAGCAGCGCCCGACCGGTTGCCCGTGGGCTAATCCCGAAATTCCGCTGTCGCTGCGGCCACAATCCTCTTTCCATCCCGTGATATGTCAGTTATGTTGTCCTTTAAGTGGGGCATCCAGCGCCGCGCTTCGGCCGACCAGCGCCATCCGGGCAGATAAGGTCGTCCGTGCCCGCAGCGGGTCCACGAGAGGGTGGGCGAGGCAATCGCCGGTCACAAACTGCGGTCCGCGCCATGGTCATGGGCTGTCCGATCGGGTAGACAGTCCGCCACGGCACTTGCGGCGCACTATTGTGCACGGCAACAAACTCCCCGTAGGGTTGATTCTGCTCGCCAGGACGCGGCCAGCCAGCCGGTTCAGGGCGGGCGTGCTGCGCCACGCAAGCCGTCGGAACCAAGATCGATTGCTAACGGATCGGGATCATGTCCGAGAAGAGCCAGACCAAGCTCGCGCTTAACGCTGTCACCGGCAGCCTCTTCGTTCCCCCCGTCCAGGCCGGGCTCTTCGACCGCAAACGCGAACATGACGCCTGCGGCGTAGGCTTCATCGCTGACCTGAAGGCGCGCGCCTCGCACGGGATCGTCGAGGACGCGCTCGCCATTCTTGAGAACCTCGAGCACCGCGGCGCGGTCGGGGCCGATCCGACATCCGGCGACGGCGCCGGCATTCTCATCCAAATTCCGCACAAGTTCCTCAAGGAGGAGTGCGCGGCGCTGAAGATCAGATTGCCGAAACCCGGCCATTACGCCGTCGGGCATCTCTTCATGCCGCAGGACGACAGGCTGATGGCGCATTGCGAGCGCGTGTGGACGCGCATCGTGCGCGAGGAAGGCCTCGAGCTGCTCGGTTTCCGCACGGTCCCCGTCGACAATTCCTGTCTTTCCGACATGGTGAAGGCGACGGAGCCGCAGCATCGCCAGATCTTCATCGGACGGCCCGATTCGATCGGCGACGAGGACGAGTTCGAGCGGCGGCTCTACATGGTGCGCAAGATCGTCTCGAACGCGATTTATGACGCCTACAAGGGCCGCGACATCGGGCATTACACCGTGTCGCTGTCGTGCCGCACCCTCGTCTACAAGGGCATGTTCCTCTCCTATCAGGTCAAGGCCTATTACAAGGATCTGTCGGACCCGCGCCTTGCCTCGGCGATCGCCCTCGTGCACCAGCGTTTCTCGACCAACACATTCCCGTCATGGAAGCTCGCGCACCCCTACCGGATGGTGGCGCACAACGGCGAGATCAACACGCTGCGCGGCAACGTCAACTGGATGGCGGCGCGGCAGGCCTCCGTCGCCTCCCCGCTTTATGGCGACAAGATCTCGAAGCTGTGGCCGATCAGCTATGAAGGCCAGTCCGACACCGCCTGCTTCGACAATGCGCTCGAGTTCCTGGTCATGGGCGGCTACTCGCTCGCTCACGCGGCCATGATGCTCATCCCCGAAGCCTGGGCCGGTCATGAGACAATGGATCCCAAGCGCAAGGCCTTCTACGAGTATCACGCCTGCCTGATGGAGCCGTGGGACGGGCCGGCCGCCATGGCCTTCACCGACGGCCGCCAGATCGGCGCCACGCTCGACCGCAACGGCCTCAGACCCGCGCGCTATCTCGTCACCAAGGACGACGTCGTGATCATGTCGTCGGAGTCGGGCGTTCTGCCGATCGAGGAGGCGCGCATCGCCAAGAAGTGGCGGCTGCAGCCGGGCAAGATGCTGCTCATCGACCTCGCTCAAGGCCGCATCATCTCCGACGACGACCTCAAGGCTGAGCTCGCGTCCAAGCACCCTTACGAGAAGTGGCTGAAGCAGACCCAGATCCAGGTCTCCGATCTGCCGCTCCCGAGAAAGCTGCCGAAGAAGAAGACCAACGTTGCGCTCCTCGATCTGCAGCAGGCGTTCGGTTACACGCAGGAAAGCCTCAAGTTCCTGATGAACCCGATGATCCAGACGGGCCAGGAGGCCGTGGGCTCCATGGGCAACGATACGCCGATCTCGGCGCTGTCGTCGAAGCCCAAACTCCTGCACACCTACTTCAAGCAGAATTTCGCGCAGGTGACGAACCCGCCGATCGACTCGATCCGCGAGGAACTCGTCATGAGCCTCGTCTCGTTCATCGGACCGCGCCCGAACATCCTCGATCTCGAGGGCACCTCGAAGGTCAAGCGGCTCGAGGTCTACCAGCCGATCCTGACCAACGAGGACCTCGAGCGCATCCGCCAGATCGGGCTCGTCAAAGACAACCATTTCTCCTCGATCACCATCGACATCACGTATCCGGCGGAGAAGGGCGCCAACGGCATGAGCTGGGCGCTCGACGTCGTGTGCGCGGAGGCCGAGGAGGCGGTGCGCTCGAAGGAGTTCAACATCATCATCCTGTCGGACCGCAACACCGGTCCCGACCGGGTGCCGATCCCGTCGCTCTTGGCGACGAGCGCGGTGCATCACCATCTCATCAAGCAGGGCTTGCGGACCTCCGTCGGGCTCGTCGTCGAGACGGGCGAGGCGCACGAGGTGCATCAATTTGCGACGCTCGCCGGCTACGGGGCGGAGGCGATCAATCCTTACCTCGCCTTCGAGACGATCGAGCAGCTCCTGCCGGAGCTTGACGAGAAGATCGATCTCAAGGAAGCGCAGAAGCGCTACATCAAGGCGATCGACAAGGGCCTGCTCAAGGTGATGTCCAAGATGGGCATCTCGACCTATCAGAGCTACTGCGGCGCGCAGATCTTCGATGCCGTCGGGCTCAGGTCCTCCTTCGTCAGGCGCTATTTCACCGGCACCCATACGCAAATCGAGGGCGTCGGGATGCTGCAGATCGCCCGCGAGACCTTCGAGCGTCACCGCCAGGCTTTCGGCGATGTGCCGGCGCTCGACGGAATGCTCGATGTAGGCGGCGAGTACGCCTATCGCCAGCGGGGCGAAGCGCACGTGTGGCGGCCAAGCGTGGTCGCGGACCTGCAGCACGCCGTGCGCGGCACCAAAGTCGAGGACGCCATGGCCGGCAAGGTGCCGCAGAAGTGGCGCGACTACGCCCGGCAGATCAACGAGCAGTCCGAGCAGCTCATGACCATCCGCGGCCTCTTTCGCATCAAGTCGGCGGAGGAGATGGGGCGCAAGCCTGTGCCGCTCGCCGAGGTCGAGCCCGCGGCCAGCATCGTCAAGCGCTTCTCAACGGGCGCCATGAGCTTCGGCTCGATCAGCCGCGAGGCCCACACCACGCTCGCCATCGCCATGAACCGGATCGGCGGCAAGTCGAACACCGGAGAAGGCGGCGAGGAGGCGGATCGCTACGTGCCGCTGCCGAACGGCGACAGCCTGCGCTCGGCGATCAAGCAGGTCGCCTCCGGCCGCTTCGGCGTCACGACCGAGTATCTCGTCAATTCCGACGTGATGCAGATCAAGATGGCGCAGGGAGCCAAGCCCGGCGAGGGCGGCCAGCTCCCCGGCCACAAGGTCGATCAGACCATCGCCCGCGTGCGCCACTCGACGCCCGGCGTCGGCCTCATCTCGCCGCCGCCGCATCACGACATCTATTCGATCGAGGATCTGGCGCAGCTGATTTTCGACCTGAAGAATGTGAACCCCAAAGCCGACGTCTCGGTCAAGCTCGTCTCCGAGGTTGGCGTCGGCACGGTTGCCGCCGGCGTCGCCAAGGCGCGCGCCGACCATGTGACCATTGCCGGCTTCGAGGGCGGCACCGGTGCCTCGCCGCTCACCTCCATCAAGCACGCCGGCAGCCCGTGGGAAATCGGGCTTGCCGAGACGCACCAGACGCTCGTCTACAATCGCCTCAGGGGCCGCATCGCCGTGCAGGTGGACGGCGGCATCCGCACCGGCCGCGATGCGGTGATCGGGGCGTTGCTCGGCGCCGACGAGTTCGGCTGCGCGACGGCACCGCTCATCGCGGCCGGCTGCATCATGATGCGCAAGTGCCACCTCAACACCTGCCCGGTCGGCGTCGCCACGCAGGACCCCGAGCTCAGAAAGCGGTTCCGCGGCCAGCCCGAGCACGTCATCAACTTCTTCTTCTTCCTTGCCGAGGAGGTGCGGGAACTGATGGCATACATGGGCTTCCGGACCTTCAACGAGATGATCGGGCGCTCCGACTTCCTCGACAAGGACCGGGCCATCAACCACTGGAAGGCGCGCGGACTCGATTTCGAGAAGCTCTTCCATAAGCCGGACGTGCCCGAGACCGTCGCGATCTGGAACTCGGAGCGGCAGAACCACGGCCTCGACAAGGTGCTCGACAACAAGCTCATCGAGATCGCGCGGCCGGCCCTCGAGGAGCGCAAGCCCGTGAAGGCCGAGCTTGCCATCACCAACCGCGACCGGGCGACGGGTGCGATGCTCTCAGGCGAGATCGCCCGCCGCTTCGGCCACGCGGGCCTGCCCGAGGACACGATCTGGCTCAGCTTCAAGGGCGTTGCCGGTCAAAGCTTCGGCGCCTGGGCGGCGGCCGGATTGACGCTCGATCTCGTCGGCGAGGCCAACGACTACGTCGGCAAGGGCCTCTCCGGCGGCAAGATCATCGTGCGCCCGGACCCGGCCTCCGGCATCGTGCCGGAGGAGAGCATGATCGTCGGCAACACCGTGCTTTACGGCGCCATCACCGGCGAGTGCTACTTCAGGGGCATCGCGGGCGAGCGCTTCGCGGTGCGCAACTCGGGCGCCGTCGCCGTCGTCGAGGGTACCGGCGACCATGGCTGCGAGTACATGACGGGCGGCGTCGTGGTGGTGCTCGGCCCGACGGGGCGAAACTTCGCAGCCGGCATGTCGGGCGGCATCGCCTATGTGCTCGACGAGAAGGGGGACTTCGAACAGAAGTGCAACCTCGCGATGATCGACCTCGAACCGGTCACGGCCGAGGAGGAGGTGCTCCGCAAGCTCGCAAGCGCGAGCGATCTCGAGAGCCACGGCCTCGTCGACGTCATGGCCGACATGACCGGCCACGATGCGGAGCGGCTCCACGCGCTCATCACCCGGCACGCCCACTACACCAACTCGGCCAAGGCCAAGACCATTCTCGCGGACTGGCCGACCTGGCAGAAGCGGTTCCGCAAGGTGATGCCGGTCGAGTACCGGCGCGCGCTCGCCGAGATGGCCCGTCACCAGCAGTCCTCCGGCGGCCTCGAGGTCATCGAGATCGGCGTTCCGAAGCCCGGTGCCAGAGGCCGGGCCAAGGCGGCGGAGTGAGCCCCGATGGCAATGCGTATCTACGGCGATCCGATCTCGGGCAATTGCCTCAAGGTGAAGTGGACCGCCGATTTCTGCGGCCATGCCTATGACTGGCAGGACACGGACGTGGTCAAGGGCGAGACGCGCACACCCGCCTTTCTCGCAGTCTTCCCCCAGGGCCAGGTGCCTGCGATCCAACTCGACGACGGCCGGACGCTGGCGCAGTCGAACGCCATCATCCGCTATCTGGCGCGAGGCTCGGCGCTCCTGCCGGACGAGCCCTTCGCCCAGGCCAAGGTCGACGAGTGGCTTTTCTGGGAGCAGTACTCCCACGAGCCTTACATCGCCGTCTGTCGCTTCCACATGCGCTTTCTCGGACGGGCGAAGGGCGAGCGCGCCGCCTGGCGCGTCGAGCGCGGCGAGCAGGCGCTCGACCTCATGGAGCGCCACCTTGCGCGGCATCCGTATTTCGCCAATGACGCGCTCTCCATCGCCGACGTCGCGCTCCTCGCCTACACGCGCGTTGCGCATGAAGGCGGCTTCGATCTGGCGTCCCGGCCGTCGGTTCGAAAATGGGTCGCGACGTGCGAGGCCGCGCTCGCAATCTGACGGCGGGCGGAAGGCCCGAGAGGCGCCCCCGGTGAGCCCGGGGCCGAGATGAAGGACGACAGGATACCAGCAGGATACGCGCGATGGGCAAGGTCACCGGCTTCATGGAGTTCGAGCGCCACGACCGCGGCTACAGACCGGTCGAGGAGCGCATCAAGCACTGGCGGGAATTCGTGGTGCCGCTCTCCGAGAAGGAGACGAAAATCCAGGCGGCCCGCTGCATGGACTGCGGCATTCCCTATTGCCACAACGGCTGCCCGATCAACAACCAGATCCCGGACTGGAACGACCTCGTCTATCGCGGCCGCTGGCGGGACGCGCTGGTCAATCTCCACTCGACGAACAATTTCCCCGAGTTCACGGGCCGGGTGTGCCCGGCGCCTTGCGAGGCCTCCTGCACGCTCAACCTGGAGGACGTGCCCGTCACCATCAAGTCCATCGAATGCGCGATCATCGACAAGGGCTTCGAGGAAGGGTGGGTGCGGCCGGAGCCGGCCGAGACGAAGACCGGCAAGCGGGTCGCGATCGTCGGCTCGGGGCCGGCAGGGCTCGCCGCCGCCCAGCAGCTCGCGCGTGTCGGGCATGAGGTCCACGTCTACGAGAAGAACGCCTATCCGGGCGGCCTGCTGCGCTATGGCATCCCCGACTTCAAGCTCGAGAAGCCGGTCGTCGCGCGCCGGATCGCGCAAATGGAGGCGGAGGGCGTCGTCTTCCATTGCAACACCCATGTCGGCAGGGACATCACCGCCTTCGATCTCGAGGACGGGCACGACGCGGTGCTGCTCGCGGGCGGCTCCGAACGCCCATTCGATTTCTTTGAGAAGGCTCCGGGCCGCGACCTCGACGGCCTGCATTTCGCCATGGAATTCCTCCCGCAACAGAACCGGCGGGTGTCGGGCGAGCCGCTGCCCGCCGGGACGAAGGAGATTTCCGCCAAGGGAAAACATGTCATCGTCATCGGCGGCGGCGACACCGGCAGCGACTGCATCGGAACAAGCATCCGACAGGGCGCGAAGTCGGTCACCCAGCTCGAGATCATGCCGAAGCCGCCGGAGAAGGAGCAGAAAGCCCTGTCCTGGCCGCACTGGCCAGTGAAGCTGCGCATCTCATCCTCGCAGGCCGAGGGCGCGCGGACCGAGTATTCGGTCTCAACAACCGGCTTTGCCGGCCGCAACGGCAAGGTGGAGAAGCTGCTTTATACGCGCGTCGGTCCGGATCTGAAGCCGATCCCGGGAACCGAGGGCGAGCTGCCCGCCGATCTGGTCCTCTTCGCCATGGGCTTCGCGGGGCCGGTTGAGTCCGACTTCATCACGCAGCTTGAACTCCCCGTCGCCGCACGCGGTCGCTTCAAGGGCCTCGATGCCAGCGAGAGGGACTATCGCATCAAGGGCAAGCGCAAGCTCTTTGCGGCGGGCGACATCCGTCGCGGGCAATCGCTCGTCGTTTGGGCGATCCGGGAAGGCCGGCAGGCCGCGGCGGCCATCGATCGCGCGCTGATGGGGCGGACGGACCTGCCGCGTTAGCGGCGGGCTGCACGTGCTTCGCTGCTACCCGAGCGGGGAAGCGCTTAGCGTCAATTTGCCAGCTCCCGTTGCGGCGCAAGTTATCGACCGCACGCAATTGCCGCTTGGGGTGCGGCGTGGCACGCAGGTCCGCGCATTCAATCGGCGCGCGTCACAACCTTCCCGGCCTCGTCTTGGATCGGATTTGAGGCAACTTGCGCTGACCCGCTCGTCCCGATCACAGGAGTTTGATGCGATTGCGGCCGAACACGTACGCATTCGCCCTCGATGCGGCGCGTTGGCTGAGGTTCGAGTCGACGCAGTCGTCCTGGCGCGCTTGCATTGGCTGGCACCTCTCCCGTAGTGTGCCGTCCATGACAATTCCACCCTAGGACGTGCGGGGCGCCCGTCGGATCGCGCACTGCGCACCCCGAAACCTCACTGCGCCCACTTGGTAGCCCGCACCGCGCCCCTGTTGCGCGCGCCCCTTTGCTGAGGCGCTGCGGTTTGGCGCGGATCATCGAAACTGCGCCCTTTCCTGCCCGCTTCGGCAGATGCGGCGTCACGCCGTGTGTCTTGCATCATGAGTTCGCTCAATCCACTTCTCACAAAGGTCTTCCGTGGGCCGCTCGACCTCAACGGGCCAGTTCTCGGGCGTCTGTTCTTCCTCTTCGAGTACGCGCGCTGCTTTTTTGAGCAGCGCGTCGACCCTTTCGATGCGCGCTTTGCCACAGACACATCGGCGCCGACTTTCGAGCGGGGACAGAGAACGTCGGTTCACTTCTACGTCCCGACGACGGCTTCGCTCATCTACGAGGTTCTCCGGTTGCTGCCGCTCGATCGCGGTCGCTACTCGTTCGTCGACATGGGATCCGGAAAAGGGCGGGCGCTGCTCGTCGCCTCCGAGTTCCCATTCGCGAAGATTGTCGGCATCGAACTGTCGGAACACCTGCATCGGATTGCAGAAGAGAATGTGAAGCGCTTCCGGCCGGCGACGCAGCAATGCACGAGGATCGAACTCCACTGCATGGACGCTCTTGATTACGTCTATGACGACAAACCGCTGGTCCTCTTTCTGTTTGATCCGTTTGGTCGAGACATCCTCAAAAGGGTCCTTGATACTCTCGAAGCATCGCTCCGGGCGGCGCCACGAGAGGCCTACGTTGTTTATGTCTATCCGCAATTCGAGGATCTCCTGCGGCAGTCCTCTCTTCTGCATCCCGTGAAGACTGGAGGACCGCGGTGGCGACCGTGGAGCCGCTACGCCATCTACGCAACCGCTGGCGTCTTGGGCTGCTCTGGACAAAATGAGACAGGCCTGCCGCGCGCGGGCGTCAGGGAGGGCCAGGCCGCGTCCGCGCGCACCGCAGCCGATCCGCGTACGGTTCCTGCATGATGCCGGTCGACACGCTTGGCCCTGAACACGCCACGTCGCACGTGAACTTCACGGTTCCAGCGTCCGAACCATCGTCCGGCCGGCGCTTGTGACGGTCGCTCGCCGGCCGGGTTCAGAACCGGAATGGAAGTTCGCGGCCATCCGCGGCACTATCGATGAGCCGAGATCGAGGCCGGTGTCGGCATGCCTGCTCTTGCGGCTCCCGGAGACAGAGACCGCGACGCCCGCGCGAAGCGTTCCGGCAGTGCCGTCACGCTCACACGGGCCTCGCTCATGGCGTCGTTCGGGGCCGAGCGCCGCACGGTCCCAACACCCAGTTCATGACTTGCTGTCCGTGGGACAACGGCTAGTTTAGCATTCGACGCACGTCGCCCGGAGTGCGGAGCGGGAGGACATAACGCCATGCGCAACAGCGACCATGCCATCATTCACGCCGCCGTGCAGGCGAAGCGCCAGCGGGATCAGCAAAGGGGCTCAGCGCCGGCAGACGGCCCGCAGCAAAAACCCGTGAGCGGGCTCGATAAGGCGATCACCGCCGGCCTCTGGCTCGCCGCCGCCGGCTCGCTCGCCGCGCTCATGCTGACCGGCTGAGCGATACGCCTTGACCGAGGTCCCGGCCGTCGGTCGCAGGATTTTCAGTTCTCGCGAAAGACCACGTCGCGGCCCTGTCGGATCGCAGGCATGACCATGACGAGCAGCAGCACCGCCGAGAGCAGCAGAAACCCCGCACAGATGGGCTTTTCGATGAAGATCGACCAGTTGCCGCGCGAGACGATGAGGGAACGGCGGAAATTCTCCTCGAGCATCGGCGCGAGGATGAAGCCCAGGATCATGGGCGCCGGCTCGCAGCCGATCTTCGGCAGGAGGTACCCGACGATGCCGAACACGGCCATGATGACCACGTCGTCGACCGCGTTGTTCACCGTATAGACGCCGATGCAGCAGAAAATCAGGATCGCCGGATAGAGCCAGCGGTAGGGGATCGAAAGCAGCTTCACCCAGATGCCGATCAGCGGCAGGTTGATGACGACGAGCATCAGGTTGCCGAGCCACATCGAAGCGATCATCGACCAGAAAAGGTCCGGCCGGTCGATCATCAGCTTCGGGCCCGGGACGATGCCGTGAATGGTCATCGCGCCGAGCATCAGCGCCATGACGGCGTTGGGCGGAACCCCGAGAGCGAGGAGCGGAATGAACGACGTCTGAGCGCCTGCGTTGTTGGCCGCCTCGGGCGCCGCCACGCCCTCGACCGCGCCTTGTCCGAAGCGCGCGGGATCGGCCGCGACTTTCTTTTCGATGACATAGGCGCCAAACGCCGCGACCAGCGCCCCGCCGCCCGGCAGCACGCCGAGCAGCGAGCCGATCGCCGTGCCGCGCACCGCCGCCGGGATCGCCCGCCGGGTCTCCTCGCCCGAAGGCCAGAGCGACGTCAGCTTCTCCATCACCGCCTTGCCCTGCGTTGCCTCGAGATTGCGCATGATCTCCGCAATCCCGAAAAGCCCCATGGCAACCGGAACGAAGCCGATGCCGTCGGCGAGCGCCGGCAGACCGAAGGTGAAGCGGATCTGGCCCGAGGCGATGTCGGTCCCAACCATGCCAAGGGCCAGTCCGACGACGACCATGGCAACCGAACGGATCACCGAGCCCTGCGCGAGCACGATGGCGGCGATGAGACCGAACACCAGAAGGCCGAAATAGTCCGGGCTCGTGAAGGTGTTGGCGATCACGACGAGCGGCGCCGAGAAGGCGGCGACGATGGCGGTCGCCACGCAGCCCGCGAAGAACGAGGCCACGGCGGCGACCGTCAGCGCGGCCCCGGCGCGCCCCTTGCGCGCCATCATGTGCCCGTCGATGCAGGTGACGACGGAGGAGGACTCGCCAGGGATGTTGACGAGAATGGCGGTCGTCGAGCCGCCATACTGGGCGCCATAGTAGAGGCCCGCCAGCATGATCAGGGCGGGAATTGGCGGCAGCGTGAAGGTGATGGGCAACAGCATCGCGATGGTGGCGACGGGACCCAGCCCCGGCAGAACCCCGATCAATGTGCCGAGCAGTGCGCCGATCAGACAGAACAGAAGGTTCTGCGGCGACAGCGCGAGATCAAACCCGAAGGCGAGATTGGAGAAGGTCTCCGCCACGGCCGCGCCCGCCCCCGCCTAGAACCGGATGACGGGCATCGGCAGCTTCAACGCGACGACGAACAGGCCCCACGAGAAGAGCGCAAGCAGCACACCAACGGCCAGTGCGCTCGCCCAGCCGTTATCGGAGCTTGCCCAGTTCGCGACGAAGACGGCAGCGAGAACGGCGGGAACGAGCCCGCCCCAGGAAAAGACCAATGCGAAGACGAGCACCGAGGCAATGACAAGAACGACAGGACGCGGCCGGAACACGAGATCGAGCGGCGCCGTCACCCAGCGCGCGCGCAGCGCCAGGAAGAGACCGAGCCCGACGAGGATGAGCCCGAGGAGGCCGGGCACGTAGCCGGGCCCGATGCGCCCGCCGCGCCCTGCCGGATAGTCCTGACCGACCCAGAGCACCAGCGCGCCGAACGCAAGCGTGGCGATGCCGGCCCAAAGGTCGCTGCGGAGCCAAAGCGGCACCGGACCGCCCTGGCGCAGGCTGCCCTCGGCATCGGAGGTTTCCGCAGGACGCGTCTCGTTCATGCCGGCCTCAGTCGATCGAGGCACCCGACTTCTTGACCACCTCGGCCCACATGGCGCGGTCGCGCTTCACCGTCTCGCGGAACTGGGCGACGGTCTCTGAGCGTAAGGCGTTGCCGAGCGAGTTCATTTTTTCCTTGATGGCGGGGATCTCGAGCGTGGCGCGCACGGCCGCGTTGACCTTCTCGACGATCGCCGGATCGAGGCCCTTCGGACCGAAGAGCCCGTACCAGGTGACGCTCTGGAACCCCGGGAGACCTGCCTCCGAGATCGTCGGAATGTCCGCAAGGATGCCGACGCGCTCCTTGGTGGTGACGCCGAGAAGACGCAGCTTTCCGGCCTTCCATTGCCCGAGAATGGTCTGGACCTGGGCCACCATGCAGCAGATCTCCTTGGCAATCATGTTCTGGATCGCCTCGGGGCTGCCCTTATAGGGAATGTGGACCATATCGAGCCCGGCGACCGCATTGAGCTGAGCAAAGCCCAGGTGCGTCGAGGTGCCGTTGCCGGTCGAGCCGTAGTTGAACTTGCCCGGCTGCGCCTTGACCTTGGCGATGAAGTCCTTGAGGTCTTTGGCGTCGAGCGCCTCCGGGTTGACGGTGAGCACATTGGGGACATCGACGATGGGCGCGATGGCCGTGAAGTCGGCCTCGACGTCGAACGGGAGCTTCTTGTAGAGGGCAGCATTGATGCCGTGCGTGCCGGCCGTGCCCATCAGCAGCGTATAGCCGTCGGCTGGCGCCTTGGCGACATAGGCCGAGGCGTTGTTGCCGCCGGCTCCCACCTTGTAGTCAAACACGATCGGCTGGCCGAGCGCCTTCTCGAGGGGCTCCTGGATGACGCGGGCAACGATGTCGAGCCCGGAGCCCGCGGGAAACCCCTGCACGACGGTGATCGGCTTGGTCGGCCATTGCTGCGCCGCGGCGGAACCCGTGAACGACGTGATCGACAGGACACCCGCCAGGACCAACCAGACGCTCCGCCACATGGCACCTCTCCTAATGCTGTACCGGACGGACTGTCCGGCCTCGGCCATTCGCCGTCAAGCGCCGATCGGGGGCTGTCTGCGGCAAAGGCCCTACGGTCCTCGGCGGTAGCGGTCGCCACGGCGGCAGCCTGCGCTCGGGTCGCCGGCCCGGGAGGCGGCTGCATGACGCCCGGCCGGTAGCGCCCTTATGCCTAGCGGACAGCCGCGAGCGCGGCCTCGATTGAGGCGGCGAGCGCAAGGATGCGCCCGTCAGCCATGGCGGGACCCGAAATCATGAGGCTCGTCGGCGGCTCGCCCTGGCGGTGCATCGGCAGCGCGATGGAGCAGCCGTCGAGCACGTTGATCATCAACGTGTTGCGCAGGACGAGCAGATTGATGCGGTTGTATTCGGCATCCGGCTCGCAGTCGGCGATCCGCGGGGCCACGATCGGGACCGTCGGCGAAACAACGGCATCATAGCCAATCATCGCCGACTCGAATTCGGCGATTGCTCGACGGCGCGCCGCCAGAAGGTCGAGGTAGTCCGCAGCCGACTGCTCGGCGCCGCGCAGAATGCGCGCCAGCACGCGCGGATCGTACTGGCTGCGCCGCTCGGCGATGAGCTCCCTGTGCCAGTGGTAGCTCTCGGAGGCGGAAAGGCCGCCCTTGACCAGCGTCGCCGGGATCAGTTCGAAGGGTGTAAAGCGGCCGCGCCGGATCTGCGCGCCTGCCGAGGAAAGTCCAGAGAGAGCCGCCTCAAAATCTCGTGCCACGTGCGTGTCGAGGCCGTCGAGCACGGTCGTCTCGGGAACGAAAAGTCGCGCGCCCTCCAGCGGCAGGACATGTTGCGGCTCGGGCTCGCCGCTCATCACCGCGTCGAGCGCCCGGCAGCAGGCAACGGACGGCGCCAGAGGTCCGACCGAGTCGAGGCTCGTCGAAAGCGGAACGATGCCATCGGCCGGCACGCGCCGCGCCGTCGGCTTGAAGCCGACGATGCCATTGAAGGCGGCCGGAATCCGGCAGGAGCCGCCGGTGTCGGTGCCGAGCGCGGCGAACGCCATGCCGTCGGCGACCGCGACCCCCGAGCCCGAGGAGGAGCCTCCCGGAACCCGCTTTGCCGCCCGGTCCCAGGGAGAGGCCGGGGTGCCGTAGTGCGGATTGATGCCAAGCCCCGAGTACGCGAACTCGGTCATGTTTGTGCGGCCGATCAGGATGAAGCCCGCAGCCCTCAGACGCGCAACGACCGGGGCGTCGCGCCGCGCCGGCGGACGGTCTTGGAGCACCGTCGAACCGGCGCGCGTTATCTGTCCCCGGATGTCGGCGAGATCCTTGATCGCAATCGGAAGTCCCGCATACCCAAGGTCGCCGGCGCCCGATCTGCGGCCGGCGTCGATAAAGTCAGCCGTGGCTCTGGCCCCCGCGGCATCGACCGAGACGAAGGCTCGCGCTCCCTCGCCAGCCCGATCGGAGATGCGTTCAAGGCACCCTTCGACGAGCGCACGGGAGGTGGTCCTCCCATCGGCCAGAGCCTTGGCGAACACGGCAAGATCGGCGGCGGGCATCGGCAAAGCTCCCTGCAAGGTCCCGAAGAAGTCTACGCCCCGCCGCGGCAATCGCGAAGCCCTGCTGTCCCGAATGGCCAAGCGCCCGTGGCGGTGCGCCATGAGACGTCAACCCATCGTCCCCGCGGTCCGCCCCGCCTCCTTCTACCAGCGGCTTGACACCCGGAGCGCCCGGATGCTTAAGCGCGCCGATCCGTTGCCGTCAGCATGGGGCCGGCATCCGCCCCGGAGGAGAGAAATGGCCATCGCATTCGTGTTTCCGGGACAAGGCAGCCAGGCCGTCGGCATGGGACGCGACCTGGCGCAGACCTATGCGTCGGCACGCGCCGTCTTTCAGGAGGTCGATGACGCCCTCGGCCAGAAGCTCTCTCAGGTCATGTGGGAAGGCCCGCAGGACGTCCTCACGCTGACCGAGAACGCGCAGCCGGCGCTCATGGCGCACTCGCTCGCCGTGATGCGCGTGCTCGAAGCCGAGAAGGGCCTCGACCTTGCCGCCAAGGTGAAATTCGTCGCCGGACACTCGCTTGGCGAATACTCGGCGCTGGCCGCCGCCGGCGCCTTCAGCGTTGCCGATGCGGCGCGCCTTCTCAAGTTGCGCGGGCAGGCCATGCAGAAGGCGGTGCCGGTTGGAGAGGGCGCCATGGCGGCGCTGCTCGGCGTCGGCCTCGAGGCCGCCCGCAAGATCGCTGCGGACGCCGCGCAGGGGGACGTTTGCGATGTCGCCAACGACAACGAGCCGACGCAGGTCGTCCTTTCGGGACACAAGTCGGCGATCGACCGTATCGCCGAAGTCGGCAAGGCGCATGGGCTGCGACGCGCCATCCCGCTCCCCGTCTCGGCGCCCTTCCACTGCCGCCTGCTGAAACCCGCGGCCGACGCCATGGCGGAGGCCCTCGCCAAGGTCGAGATCAAAGCGCCGAAGGTGCCGGTGATTGCCAACGTCGCCGCGGCCCCGGTGAGCGACCCCGCCGAGATCCGCCGCCTCCTCGTCGAGCAGGTGACGGGGACCGTGCGCTGGCGCGAGTGCGTGCTGGCGATGGTCGCGAGGGGGGTCTCGCAGCTTTACGAGATCGGCTCGGGCAAGGTGCTTTCGGGACTCGCGGGCCGCATCGACAAGGGTCTCAAGGCGCAGGCCGTCGGAACGCCGGCGGACATCGAGGCGGTTGCGGCGGCGCTCCGCTGATCCGCGGCGGCCTTGCCTGCCTCTCGTTCTCCCGTGCACGGTGACGGCAGCGGATGCGCGCTGCTAGGCTTTGCATCCCCGCCAGCTCACAGCGCCCGACGGGAGGGTTCCCATGCGCATGTCGTTCCCCGAGAGCGGACGCCCCGCCGACGCCGTCCTCGCCGACCTCGAAGCGATGAAGGCGGGCGATGCCGACTGGAAAGGCGGCCGCGTGCCGCTTTACGTTTTCAAGGGCCGCGACGAGGCGGACCGGCTCGGGCGCGCGGCCTTCAACGCCTACTTCGTCGAGAATGCACTTGGCGGGAAGCGGGCGTTCCTCTCGCTCGGACGGATGGAGCGCGAGGTGGTGGAGATGGCCCTCGATCTCTTCCGGGCGCCTCATGGCGCCGAGGGCTTCATGACCACGGGCGGCACCGAGAGCATCATCATGGCGGTCGAGGCAGCCCGCAACTTCGCGCGCGCCAGCGGGCGCATCACGCGCGGCGGCCCGGCAAACATCGTGCTGCCCGAGACGGCGCATCCGGCCTTCGAGAAGGCGGCGCGCCTCATGGATCTCGAGACGCGGCGCGTGCCGGTCGCAAACGACTTTCGCGCCGTTGCCGACGCCATGGGAAGAGCTGTCGACGAGCACACGTTCCTCATCGTCGCCTCGGCGCCCTGCTTTCCCTTCGGGGTGATCGACCCGGTCGCCGACATTGCGCGGCTTGCGCAGGCGCGCGGCCTTTGGATGCATGTCGACGCCTGCGTCGGCGGCTATCTCGCGCCCTTCGTCAAGGCCAATGGCCGGCCGATCCCGGACTTCGATTTCGCGGTGCCGGGCGTCACGTCGCTGTCGGCGGACCTGCACAAGTTCGGCTACACGCCCAAGCCCGCCTCGACCGTCTTCTATCGCAGCGCTGAGCACGCCGAGCACCACGGGTTCGCCGCCGATGTCTGGCCGAACGGCCGCTTCGCGACGACAACCATCGCCGGATCGCGACCGGGGGGCGGCGTGGCGGCCGCCTGGGCGACGCTGCAGCATCTCGGACGCGACGGATATCGCGAGATCGCCCGCGACCTGATGGCCATGGTCGACCGCTACCGGGCCGGCATCGCCGCCATCCCGGGGCTGCACGTCGTCGGCGACCCGCACCTCTCCATCGTCGTCGTCGGATCCGGCGAGGTTGATGTCTTTCGCGTCGCCGAGCTGATGGCCGAACGAGGCTGGGTTCCGGGCCTCGTGCAGCGGCCGAAAGGGCTGCACCGCATGATGTCGCTGCTCCATGCCCCCTCGCTCGATGCGTACCTCGCCGATCTCGCAAGCGCGGTCGCCACGGTGCGAGCACGCGGCGGTGAGGCCGGCATTCGGGCCACTTACTGAAGGGCTCTTGGGATGGCGTTGCTCAACTCGGCGGCCGTGTACGGCGCGCTCACAAAACTGCTGCACTGGGCCATCGCTCTGCTGTTCCTGCTGCAATACGCCTGCGCCGCGGTCATGCTGCGCACGCCGGATGGGGACGCCGCGAGCGCGGTCGTTTCTCAGGCGACGCTTTACAACTGGCACAAGTCGATCGGTCTCGTCGCGCTCGTCGTCGCCGTTTTGCGGCTTATCAACCGCCGGGCAGGCTCGCTGCCGCCCTGGGCGCCCACGATCACGCCCGTCGAAAAGATCATCATCCATCGCGCCGAACAGCTCCTCTACGGAGCGATGCTGGCGATGCCGCTCACGGGCTTCATCTATGTCATGGCCGGAGGCTACGGCGTGCGCCTCTTCGGCGTCTTCGACCTGCCAAACCCTGTGCCGGAGTGGAGCGCCGTCGCTCGGTCGGCGCGGTGGCTCCATGTCGCCAGCGCCTATCTGCTGCTGCTGCCGCTCGGGGCGCATCTCGGCATCGTCCTCGCGCATCACCTGGGGCTGCGCGACGGCCTGCTCAGGCGGATGCTGCCCCGCGCCGGGCGAGGGCGCTGACGGCCGAGCCCCGCGACAAACCAGGCCTTCCCCGTGCGATCGTCCCGATTGCCACATGCGCCGTCGTGCCTACACTGGTCGCAGACTCGCTGATGCCGGAGCTTCGACCATGCGCCACCCGTCCCTTGTCGCAATGCTCGCCGTGCCCGCGCTCGCTATCCCCGCGGCGCTGGCCCAACCCCCGGCCCGCAAAGCGCCGCCTGCCGCCGAGGCCAGCGAAGTCCAAGGCATGTCGCGGGAGCGGCTCGCCCGCATCGCGCCGGCGATGCGGCAGCAGATCGAGGCGAACGCCTTTCCGGGAGCTGTCTCCATGATCTCGCGCAACGGCGAGATCGTGCATTTCGAGGCGCACGGCTTCCGCGACCAGGCGAAATCGAAGCCGATGACGCGCGACGTCATCTTCCGCCTCGCCTCCATGACGAAGCCTATCGTCTCGGTCGCCGCCATGATGATGATCGAGCGCGGCGAGCTTGCCCTGCACGCGCCGATTTCCCGCTGGCTGCCGGAGCTCAAGGACGTCAAGGTCGAGGTCCGCCGCGTCGACAAGGACGGCAAGGAGGAGGTCGTCGACGTTCCGCCCGCGCGCGAGATCCTGGTGCACGATCTTCTGAGGCATACGGCCGGCTTCGTCTATTCCGGATCGACCCGCTCGCCGCGCATCAAGGACGCCTACGAGAAGGCGAACATCGAGGCCCGCGAGGCGGACATCACCGGCGAGCAGATGTTGAAGGCGCTCGGTCAGATCCCCCTCGCGCATCACCCGGGCACCACCTGGGAGTACTCGATCGCCGTCGACGTGCTCGGTCTTCTGCTTGAGCGCGTGGCCAAGAGGCCGCTCGACCAGCTTCTGAAGGAGATGCTGTTCGATCCGCTCGGCATGAAGGATACCGCCTTCTGGGTGCCGCCCGAGAAGCAGAACCGCCTCGCGGAGGCGTTCGACGCCGAGCCGCAGAAGGCGGCGATGATGAAGGCCTACCGCATCACGACAAATCCCGCCGGCAAGAGCTACTTCAAGGGCGGCGCCGGGCTTGTCGGCACCGCCGAGGACTACATGAAGTTCGCGCAGATGGTCGTAAACGGCGGCGAACTCGGCGGACGGCGCTTCCTGTCGCGCAAGACCGTCGAGTTCATGCTCTCGAACCACATCGCCGGCATGGGCGGCTCGACCAGCGCGACCACGGGTCCCGGCTATGGTTTCGGCCTCGGCTTCGGGATCAGGCTCGAGGCGGGCATGGGCGTCGCGCCGGGCTCACCGGGCGACGCCATGTGGGCGGGGGCGTGGGGCACGAGCTTCTGGATCGATCCCAAGGAGCGTCTCGTCGGCATCCTGATGACGCAGGCGCCATCGAAGCGCTTCGACACGCGGATGCTGATGCGGCACCTCGCCTACGGAGCGCTCGTGAACTGAGGCCGCCAGAGGGGCCGGGGCCGTAGCGTGCTTCCCCGGTCAGCCGAGCAGGGTCAGGGGCTGTTGCCCCGCCGAGCCTTGCCCGCAAAACGCACCGCCTCCTCCGCAGCCCGGAAGAGCGCACGCGCCTTGAGCACGCACTCCTCCTGCTCTGCCGCCGGCACGCTGTCGGCAACGACGCCGGCGCCCGCCTGTACGTACATGCGCCCGTCCTTCACCAGCGCCGTGCGCAGGACGATGCAGGTGTCCATGTTGCCGTCGGCGGAGAAGTAGCCAACGCAGCCGGCGTAGGGTCCGCGCTTCTCCTTCTCGAGCTCGTCGATGATCTCCATGGCCCGCACCTTCGGCGCCCCCGAAAGCGTGCCCGCGGGGAACCCCGCCATCAGCGCGTCGATCGCGTCCTTGCGCGAATCGAGGCGCCCGAGCACGGTCGAGGAGAGGTGCATGACCTGGCTGTAGCGCTCCACGTCGAAGCTCGAGGCAACCCGCACCGTGCCGATTTCGGCGACGCGCCCCACATCGTTGCGCCCGAGATCGAGCAGCATCAAATGCTCGGCCCGCTCCTTGGGATCGGCGAGCAGCTCGCGCTCGAGCGCCTTGTCCTCCTCCGGCGTCGCGCCGCGCCGGCGGGTGCCGGCGAGCGGGCGGATCGTCACCTCGCCGTCGCGAACGCGGACGAGGATTTCGGGGCTCGAGCCCACGAGCGCGAACGCGCCGTAGTCGAGATAGAACAGAAAGGGCGACGGGTTCGTGCGCCGCAGCGCCCGGTAGAGAGCAAAGGGCGGCAGCGTGAAGGGCGCCGAAAACCGCTGGGCGAGGACGATCTGGAACGCGTCGCCGGCGGCGATGTACTCCTTCGCCCGCGCGACCATGGCCATGTACTCGTCCGGCGTGGTGTTGGAGACGGGCTCGGGCGGCGGACTGCCCATGTTGCCCTGGGCGGCGTGCGGAAGGGGCTCATCCAGTGACCTTATCACCGCCTCGAGCCGACCGATGGCGGCGGCGTAGGCCGCCTTCGCCGTCAGTCTCGGCCGCGGGTAGACCGGCGTCGCCAGCACCATCTCGTCTTTCACGGCATCGAAGATCACCATGACGGTCGGGCGCACGAGAATCGCATCCGGCACGCCGAGCACGTCCGGAGGGACATTCGGCAGGCGCTCGATCAGACGCACGGTGTCGTAGCCCATGTAGCCGAAGACGCCGGCGACCATGGGCGGCAGCCCGGCCGGCAGCTCGATGCGGCTCTCGGCAAGCAGCGCCCTGAGCGAGGCGAGGGTTTCCGCCTTCTCCGGCCTGAACGCCGTCGGATCGCTCTGAAACGTGCGATTGACCTCGGCGCGGCTGCCAAACGCGCGCCAGACCACGTCGGGCTCGAGGCCGATGATCGAGTAGCGTCCGCGAACCGCGCCGCCTTCAACCGATTCGAGCAAAAAGCTCATTGGCCGGTCGCGGCCAAGCTTCAGCATGGCCGATACCGGCGTCTCGAGGTCGGCGACAAGCCGCGTCCACACCACTTGCGGCTTGCCTTCGCGATAGCGGCGGAGGAAGGGCTCGGGCCGCGGCTCAACCTCGCTTGCGGGTCCCGGGACGGGCAGGGCGTCGTTCACGTTGGCATCCATCACTTGGCGGCGGGCGCGGCCGGAGCGGCGCCCTTGCGGCAATGCGCATCGAACGGAAGCATCAGCGCTGCGCGTCCGCGCCGACGATCCGTTGATACGCCTTCTCGTCGACCGTCACGCCCAGGCTATTGCGCAATGCGCTCACATAGACCGTCCGCGCGTCGGCCTGGTAGAGCGCCGTCAGGCCACGGCGCAACTCGGCGGCCTGTTCCTCCGTCGGCGGGTCGGCCACCTTGATCTCGGTCACCACGAAGACGATGCGCGACTTGCCGTCGGGGGTCTCGGCGACGGCGACGCCTCCGGTCGGCAGGGTGAACGCCTGCCGCACGGCGGCACCAGAAAGTCCCGGCACGGCCGCGTTTCGCACGAACGGGTTTGTCTTCATGATGGCCGCGCCGGCCGCTTTCGCCACCGCTTCGAACGTCTCGCCCGCCTTGATGCGGTCGACCAGCGCCTGCGCCGCCGCCGTCAGCGCCTTGCGCGTCTCGGCCTCCATCCAGATCGCCTGCACATCGGCCTTTACGGCTTCGAACGGCTTCTGGCTCTCCGGCGTCACGGCAAGCACCTCGAGCCAGACTTCGGTTCCGTCGGACAGCTCCAGCATGTCGCGCGGAATCTCCTTGGCTCCCTCGAATGCGGAAGCGACGATGCGCTGTGCCTCGCGATGCTCGATCGCCGGCTTGCCGTCCGGGCCATTTCCGGAACGGGTGATCTCGGCCCCTTCAATGAGCTTGATCTTCAGCTCATCGGCGATCTGCTTCAGAGTGCGGCCCGCCCCGCGCAAATCCTCGATCTGCTCGGTCAGTCGCGTGGCCGTCTCCCGCTGCCGCCTCTGCTCGAGATCTTCGCGCACGTCCTTGGCGACTTCGTCGAACCCGCGCGTGCGGCCGGGCTCGATCTCGGTGACGCGGATGAGCAGGACGGCACCGCCGCGCGCCTCGATGGGTTCCGAGAGCTGGTTGAGCGGCAGCGAGAAGGCGGCGGCCGCCACCTTCGGGTCCGAGATGCCGGCGCGCGCGAGGAGGCCCTGGTCGAGCCGGCCCTGCGCACCGTTCTCCTCGAGCGCCGCCATCAGAAAGCTTTTGCCCGCCTGAATCTCCTTGGCCACCGCCAGCGCCGCGTCGCGGCTGCGGAAGACGATCTGCTGGATCCGGCGGCGCTCGGGAATGTTCCAGCTCTCCTTGCTCTTCTCCCAGGCCGCCCTGACCTCGTCGTCCGAGACCTTGGCGCGCTCCTTCACGTCCTCGCGCGTCAAGAAAAGGACATTGATCTTGCGCGTCTCGGGGGCCATGAACTGGCGCTTGTTCTGCTCATAGAACTCCCTGAGGGCTGCTTCCTCAGGCTCGGCCACTTTCGGCTGCTTGGCCGGGTCGAGCGCGAAGTACGCGACAGTGCGCCGCTCTTCCTGGTACTTGTGCGCGATGTCGATGAGCGTGCGCGGCGGCACGAGACCGCCGACGATCGAATCGATGATCTGATCGCGCAGCTCGCTTGCCTTGCGATCGCGAATGTAGGCCACATCGCTCAAGCCCACCTGGCGCGCGCGTTCCTCGAAGATGGCGCGGCTGAACTTCTTGTCCGCGCCCTGATAAGCAGGATCGTTGCGAATCTGCTCGACGATGGCCGCATCCGAGAGGGCGAGTCCCAGGGCTTGCGCCTGCTGATCGAGCGCCGCCTGCGCGATCTGCAGATTGAGCACCTCGCGGTCCAGGTCGGCGTTCAGATTGCCGCTCTGCATCTGCTGGAGGCGGTAGGCGAGGCGGGCGTTCTCGCGCGTCAGACGCTGGCCGGCCTGCACGCTCAGGATGTTGAGGTGATGATCGAAAAAGCGCCGATACTCGCTTTCCGTGATGCGCGCGCTGCCGACGCGGGCCAACGTATTGTCCGAGGTATCCCGGCTATAGTTCGGAATGCCCCACAGCGCAAAGCTCACGATGAGGATGGAGAACAGCAGCGTCACCAGAAACTTGGCGGCGCCGCGCCGGAATTTCTCGAGCATCGATCGTCCACAGTTTGGCCGCACGGGAAGGCCCTGCGGCCCCCGCGGCGTCGGTTCGCTTCGCTTATACGACAAGCGTGAGACGTGGCGATGGAAAATCGCTTTCTGCACAGCATCGAACAACGTTCGAATAGGCGGGGGGGGTGCCGCCTCCCATGGTTGCGCCAGTCCAAGCCGCGGCCTAGGAATGGTGCGCCGCCCGGACCGCAGCGTTGCGAGCGGAGAGAGGCCGCGCACGCCACGGGCGCGCCAGAAGGAACGGGGACGGGGTCACATGGCGAAGCCAACGCATGCTATCCGGCCGCTGGTTGCGGGAAACTGGAAGATGAACGGCCTGCGCGCCGCCCTTGGCGAAGTGCGTCGGCTGACGGAGCGGCTTCGGTCGGCCGGGGGATCGCTCGAATGCGACGTCATGCTCTGCCCGCCCGCGACACTGCTCGCTGCGATGGCGAGCGAGGCGCGCGGCAGCCGGCTCCTCGTCGGCGGCCAGGATTGCCACGCAAAGGCGGCGGGCCCGCATACCGGCGACATCTCTGCCGAGATGCTCAAGGATGCCGGCGCGACGGCCGTGATCGTCGGCCATTCCGAGCGGCGCGCCGACCACGGCGAGACGGACGCCGCGGTGCGCTCCAAGTGCGCAGCCGCGCACCGGGCCGGCCTCACGGCGATCGTCTGCGTCGGCGAGACGGCGGAAGAGCGCAAGACCGGGCGCACGCTTTCCGTGGTCAGAGCCCAGCTCGCCGGTTCGCTTCCCGACGACTGCCGCGCGGAGACCACCGTCATCGCCTATGAGCCGGTGTGGGCGATCGGAACCGGTCTCACGCCCACGGCGGCGGACGTCGGCGAGGTGCATGCAGCGATCCGCGGCGAGCTGGTCGGGCGCTTCGGCGGCGAGGGGAGAGGCATGCGCCTCCTTTACGGTGGATCGGTCAAGCCGGGCAACGCCGCCGAACTGATGGGCGTGGGCGAGGTCAACGGCGCGCTCGTCGGCGGCGCCAGCCTCAAGGCCGAAGATTTTCTCGGCATCATCAGCGCCTATGGCTCCGTGTGACGCGCGCCGCTGCAGAGCGGGTGGAATGGCGGAGGATCGCGGCCGGATGCACGGCGTGACGGTGGCGCGGCTGCAGACCCTTCGCGGCGCTTGGCTGCGGCTCTGCGCGGTGGTTCTGCTCGGCGCACTCGTCGTTCTGCCGGCTGGCGGCGAGCCGCTGACGAAGGAGGCCTGCGACACGGTGAAATCCGAGCAGGACACGCTCGCCGCAGCCGGCGTCAAGGAGGACTTCGCGAAAGGTCCGGAATGGGCGAAGGCGAACCTGCCGCGCGAGCGGCTGCAACAGATCCGCAGATACATCGAGCTCGAGGAGCAGCTCCTCTTCCGTTGCGGCCTCGCCAGGCTCAGGTTCACGCCGCCCGCCGGAGACGAAGAGGCGCACGCGGGGGAGGCCGCCGGCGCATCGGCCGGAAGGAAGGTCGAGCCCACAGCGGCACCCAAACCCTCCCCTCCCGCGAGCGCCAAGAAGGCGGCACCGACGTCCCGGCAACCAAGCGTGTCGGAGCCCGCGACTGGCGTGAAGCCGAAACCGCGACCCAAACCGAAGGTCGATGACGCCTACCGGCCGCCACCGGCAGACCCGGATGCCGATCCCTTCGCCCGTCAGCTCGCCAAGCCTAAGCCGTAATGTCCTCTCCGGCGCCGCTGCGATGCCTGAAGCGCACGGCGCCCTGCGAAGGGCGGCCGTCCTGCCCGCTCACTCGGGTCTGATGTTGTTCTCGGCGATGACGCGCGCCCAGCGCGCCACTTCCGCCTCGAGGAACTTCCCGAACGCCTCGGGGCTCGTCAGCTCGTAGACGATACCGGCCTGCTGGACGAGCGCCTCCGTGACGCCGGGGTCGTCGAAGCAGGCCTTGAACGCCGCATGCAGCCGCTCGACAATCGCCGCCGGCGTCCTGGCCGGGACGAGGATTCCCCACCAAGCGTTGGCGGCAAAGCCCGGAACGGCAAGCTCCGCAACGGTCGGCGTCTCCGGATAATGCGGATGACGCTGCGGAGAGGTGACGGCAAGCCCCCGAATCTTACCTGACTTCACGTGCGGGCCGAGCGAGGCGATCGAGGCGATGGCGAGCGGAATGTGGCCTGCGGTGGCGTCGATGGTGAGCGGCCCTCCGCCTTTATAGGGGACGTGGTTCCAGCTGATCTTGAGCTCGTTTGCGATTTGCGACATGGCGAGGTGTGCAAGGCTTCCCTGCCCGATGGTGCCGTAGGGTACCGTGCCGGGCTTCGCCCTGGCGGCGGCGACCACGTCCGCGAACGAGTTGTAGGGGGTCGAGGGATGCGCGCCGAGAATCATGGGCGCCGCGCCGATCTTCATGACCGGGGCGAAGTCCTTGAGCGTGTCGAATGGGAGGTTCGCAATCAGCGTCGGATTGACCGCGTGCGTGTCGAACACCATCAGGATGGTGTGGCCATCGGGAGCCGCCTGCGCCGCCTGCGCCGTCCCTATCGAGCCCGACGCGCCGGCCCTGTTCTCGATGATGATGGTCTGTCCGAGCTCTTTCTGCAGCAGCGGTTGAATTCGCCGGGCGATCTGATCCAGCGTGCCGCCCGGCGGAAATGGGATGATGAAGCGGATGGGCTTTGACGGATAGGCCTGCGCGCGGGCAGTCGGCAGGCGCCATGCGGCGGCGCTGGCGACGCCAGCCAGCCCTGCGACGACAATTCGCCGCGACGGATGTGCTGTCATGCGACTCTTCTCCTGGTGGAAATGCTTGGCTTTCCAGCGCTCCGACCGCGCGCATCGGCAACGTGCCATCGGTCTTGGCAGGAGACAAGGCATCCCGCCGTCGCGTCCTGCAGCAGCCCGTCGCCAGTCCAAATCCCCGGTTGATCCGAGGGGGCCGCAACACAAGATGACAGACCTGTCACGTGCGAGGCGCGGCCCTTGCCGCGCGCAGCCCCTGGGGCCTGCGCGGGCATGGAAATGATGCCGCACGTTGCGGCAACGGCTACAGTTTCGCCGGTTAGGGGTGATAACCGGTTCGCATGTCGAGGGAGCCGGCCGCATCCCGTGGCGGCAGCACCGCCTGGACCATCAGCGGCGCGGCACGAATGGAAAATGGCGGCGCGAAAGGGAACGGCCCTCTATGACAACTGGCACCACGGAGGACCTGGGCAAGACGCCGCTGTCGCTTGCGTTGCAGGCGACTCTTGTGCGCGCCCGGGAATACGCCGCGGCGCAATCGCACGCCCAAGTCACGCTCGAGCATCTGCTGCTGGCGCTCACCGAGGACGAGGACGCCAACGCCGTGCTGCAAAGCTCGGGGATCGACATGGCTCGGCTGCGCAACGACGTGTCCGCCTATCTCGGCGGACTCGGCGATCGGATCGCGCCCGGGTCGCCGGCGGGTCCCGGCATCTCACAGGCGCTGACCGAGGTCCTGGGCTACGCCACCATCGCCGCCAAGCAGGGCCGCCGCCAGCGCATCGACGGCGCCATCGTCCTCGCCGCGCTGATCGGCGACGGCAAGAGCATGGCGGCGAGCTTCCTCACCGCCCAGGGCCTGACGTTCCAGGAGGTGGTGCGCGTCCTCCAGCGCGGCGGCGGGGCGGCGCAGCCCGCGACGACCAGCACGCCCAACGCACGGCCGTCACCCGCACCCCATCCGTCAGATCCTCGCACGGCGCCGCCGGACGGGGCCGCCGGTCCGCCGGTGCACGCAGGCGTGGCGCCTTCGCGCACCGAAGACATCCTTGCCGCCGCGCGCGAGCGCGTTGAATCGCGGACGACCCCGCACGGACGCGTTGCGGTCGCCGGCCCGCAGACACCGGCTCGCGTCCCGACGCCCCACGCGCCGCCGGCGGTCGAGCCCAGCCACAGCGGCCCCGGCCTCGCGCATTCGCCGCTGGCACCTTCCGGCAGTGCGCCCGCGCCGCCGCCGATCATGCCGCGCCTTCATCCGTCGGCAGAGACGGCCGGGGAAGACGCATCCCCGTCGCCCGAACCACGCCCGGCGCCGAGCTGGGCCCCGCCGCCTCTGCCCGCGCCGCCGTCGGGCCTGCACGGGACAGGCTCGCGCCCCTCACCCGGCGGTCCCGCGCCGACCGCCAACCAGGGCGCGCCGCAGCCGGGCGCAAGCGATGGAACGCGCCCGCCGCGTCCGGAGCCGCCGTGGGGAGAGCCTGTCCCGTCGCTCGGCGCGCAACGGCCGCCGTCGCTCTCTCCCAGCGGTGCCGCGGAATTGCGGCGGCCGGACCCCGTGTCGCCCCATAGGGCGCCGCCAGCTCCCCCCAACCTCGCGCCCGTCCCCGGACCAGGCGGCGGCGCGGCAGCCCCATTGGCGGCGCAGACATCCTCCCGACTAGCCCCCCTCGATGCGACGCAAATCAGCCACTCCCTGCCGCGGCGGATGCGCCTCGGCAGGCCGGCGACGCTCGAGATCCGGGTGGGACGGCCTCCCATGGCGGGCCCGCCACCCGGCAAGGGGCCGACCGCATTCCGGTCCGAACAGGTGGTCCTGCGCGCGATCAGCGTACGGCTCAGGGCCGGCAAGCCCGCTTTCAGGATCGAGCTGCTCTCGCCGGAGACCCAGTGGGACCAGTCGAGCAGCATGACGGGGCGCCTCTCCGATGAGCAGGCCGTCTGGCGGTTCCTGCTGACGCCTCTCGCCGCGGGCAAGGCGAGCGTGCATCTGCTGGTCTCGGCACGCACCGTCGCCGCCGATGGCGTCGTTGCCGACATGGTGCTGCCCGAACTCGCGCTCGAGACCCGGGTCGCGCGGAACTGGAGCGCGCTCGCGCGACGGATTGCGGTTTACGCTGCCGTCGTCCTTGGCTCGTTGGCGGTGGTCGAGGGCCTCGAGGCCGCGTTCGGCTTCGAGCTTCACCGCATCATCGCGGGACTGGTGCGCTGAAGCCCGAGCTCAAGAGCGGGCACGTGCTCACGATCCGGCACGCCCTTGCGCGAGGCGCCAGATCACGGCCCGCAATTCGTCGAGGCCCGTCCGCTTTTCGGCCGATGTCGCCAGGACGCGCGGAAAGGCAGCCGCGTGCTCCAGGAGCTCATCCTCGATCTTGCCGATGAGCGCAGCGAGCGCCCTCGCCGTGACCTTGTCGATCTTGGTGAGCACGCACTGATAGGACACGGCCGCCTCATCCAGGAGGCGCATGATCTCGCGATCGCTCGCCTTGAGCCCGTGCCGAGCATCCACGAGCAGAAAGACGCGGGCCAGCGTGGGGCGGCCCCGCAAAAAATCCCGCACGAGCGCCGTCCAGGCCTCGACCTTGACCTTCGGCGCTTCGGCGTAGCCATAGCCCGGCATGTCAACGAGATGCAGCGGGACGGCGCCCGACGAGAGCCGCGGTCCGAAGAAGACCAGCTCTTGCGTGCGTCCGGGCGTGTTCGAAGCGCGGGCGAGGCCCTGCCGGTTGCAGAGCGCATTGATGAGGCTCGACTTGCCGACGTTCGAGCGCCCGGCGAAGGCGAATTCGGGCCGGTCCGCCGGGGGCAGCGCGGCGAGCGTCGGGGCGCTCGAGAGAAACATCCATTCAACGGCAAAGAGCCGCTCGCCTGCGGCGCGATCCTCGGCCGAGAGGGTGCCATCATCGGCAGCAGGCAACGCCATGACGATCATCCGGACGGGCGTGCTCAGGGCTTTTTCGGCCCGTAGCGGCTCAAGAATTTCTCAATGCCGAGATTCTTCCAGAGGTGGATCTCGGCGCCGTTGCGCTTGTTGATGTGATACTGCTGGATCAGCGACAGGATATTGCTCCACGCCCAGTAGATCACGAGCCCCACCGGGAACGATGCCAGCATGAAGGTGAAGATCACGGGCATCCAGTTGAAGATCTGCTGCTGAACCGGATCGGGCTGCTGCGGATTGAGCTGCATCTGCAGCCACATCGTAATTCCCATGATGATCGGCCACAGGCCGACGTGGAGGAACTCCGGCACGGCGAACGGAAGCAGGCCGAACAGGTTGAAGATCGTCGTCGGATCGGGCGCGGAAAGATCCTTGATCCAGCCGTAGAACGGCGCATGACGCATGTCGAGGGAGACGAACAGCACCTTGTAAAGGGCGAAAAACACCGGGATCTGCAGCAGCACCGGCAGGCAACCCGCCATCGGGTTGATCTTCTCCTTCTGGTAGAGCGCCATCAGTTCCTGCTGCTGGCGAACCCGGTCGTCCTTGTAACGCTCGCGCAGCTTTTCCATCTCGGGCTGCAGCTTCTTCATCTTCGCCATCGACTCGTAGCTCTTGTTGGCGAGGGGATAGAACGCCGCCTTGACGAGCACGGTGACCGCAAGAATGGCGAGCCCGAAATTCGCGGTGAAGCCTAAGTTGCCGAAAAGCTGGGCGAACCAGTCGATGAGCTTGAACAGCGGCTTGGTGATGTAGAAGAACCAGCCCCAGTCGATCAGCAGATCGAAGCGTTTGATCGACAGATCGCGCTCGTAAGCCTCGACCGCGCTGACGCGCTTGGCGCCGGCGAAAAACAGCGTCGTGACGGTCTGCGTGGCCTGCGGCGCAACTTCGATCCCGCGCGCCAGATAGTCGATCTGATAACTTTCCTTGCCGCCCGGCACCTTGGCGTAGCCGGTCACGTAGGCATCACGCGGCGCCTTCTGATCCGGGATGATGGCCGTTGCCCAATACTTGTCCGTAATGCCGAGCCAGCCGCCGGTGATCTTCTCGAACGCCTTTGTGCTGCGCTCGCCATCCTTGAGCCCTTTCAGCGTGTCGGCGTAGGTGATCTCCTGCAATCCCTTGTCGCCGAGGAAGCCGATCGGACCTTCGTGCTGAATGTAGAAGCCTTCGATCTTGGGCGTGCCGTGCCGCGAGATGAGCGCGCGGTGATCGAGCGTGATCGGCTGTGCAGCCGCATTGGTGACGCTGTCTTCGATCGTGAACATATAGTCGGCGTCGACCGAGTACTTCCGCCGGAAGGTGTGGCCCAGCCCGTCCTCGTAGACCAGCGTCACCGGCGAGCCGGGCGCGAGCGCCGACCCGGATTCCACCCTCCAGTCGGTCGACCAATCCGGAGCCTTGACCTGGGCGCCGGCCGGCGCGAGCCAACCGAACTCGGCATAGTAGGGATCGGGCGCGCCGGAGGGCGATAGAAGCACGACGGTCGGGCTCGTCGGCGTCGGTTGCTCGCGGTAGCGCACAAGACGGATGTCGTCGATGCGGCCGCCCTTGAGCGAGATCGAGCCAACGAGGCTCGGCGACTGCAAGGGAACGCGCGCGCCGGCCTTGAGCGCATCCTCGCGACTGAGCGCCGCAGCGGGACGGGGCGGCGCCGCGACTCCCGGAGCCTGTCCCGGCGGTGTCGGCGCGGAAGCGGGCGATGTACCCGGTGCCGCAGGCGTGCCGGGCGCCGGCGCGGGCGCTCCGGGCTGGGTCGCCGGCTGCTGCTGGGTCGCTGCCTGCCGGCTGGCGCGCTCGCGCTCGTCCTTGATCTTCGGATTGACGAACATGATCTGCCAGCCGATCAGGACGAGAATCGACAGGACGATGGCGAGCAGCAGGTTCTTCTGGTTTTCGTCCTGGTGCATGGATGTCGTGCCTCGGTGAAGCGATTGCGGCTGCTATAGCCGTGTCTAGACCCGCGGGGTTCGCGGCGCGGTGTCGCGTGACGGCCGGTCCGTCGGGCTGCGGCCGCCGGGCTCGCGACCGCCGCCGCTGGCGCTCGCCCGCAGACGCTCGAGAGCCCGCTCGAACTCGCCTGCGATCGCAGCAAACGGCTTATCGACGATTGCCGGCCTCGCTACCACCACATAATCGACGCCGCACTGGAGCAGTCGATCGGCTCTAGCTCGCAGAATCTCCCTGATGCGCCGGCGAACCCGATTGCGAACGACCGCCGTGCCAAGCTTCTTGGTGACCGTGATGCCAACCCGGGGACCGCTCCACTGCCCCGACGCCGTCACGCTGCGCGCCTTGGCCTCGATGACGAACATCGCGCACTGGGCTCGCCGCCCGCCGCGCACGCGCTGGAACTCCGAAGGCCGCTTCAGGGTGACGAGCCGCATCGCTCAACCACGGGTTGGCGGGTCAGCCGCCGGATCACGCCTGGCAGGCAGCACGATGCCCCGGCATCAAGCCGACAGCCGCTTGCGCCCCTTGGCGCGGCGGCGCGCCAGGACACGGACCCCGCCGGGCGTCGCCATGCGCTTGCGGAAGCCATGGCGCCGTTTGCGCACCAGTCGGCTTGGTTGGTAGGTTCGCTTCACGGCACCCTCTCCGATGGTCTTGGAGGCTCATTCCTCTGATCGCCGCCCTCAGCGAGCGGCACCAAAACGCGGCGTTGGCGCCAGCGATACGCCGCACCCGCCGTTCGAGCAAAAGTCCGGCGGGTTATAGGCATCCCCCGGGCGGGCGTCAACGTATCTCGGCGAGCCGGCATGGCCGGCGACCGCCGCGGAACGGTCCGCGTCACGCCCCCGCCAAGGGCTGCCTCAGTGCGAACCGGTCAGGCCCCTTATCGGCTGCCCCGCGGACCTGACCGCCTGTCCCGCTCCTGAGCCTGACGATCGGCGTCGGCGAGCGGCGTACAGGCTGCCGGCAACGGTTCGGGCAACGGATAGGCGGCCAACTCCTCCTGAAGGACGCTTGCGTCCATGCGCAGTCCCAGATCGGAAACATCGATGCGCACCCAGTCTCCGTGGCGGCGCCGCATCACCTCCTCCACCCCTGACGCCAGCCGCCGCCCGCTCTCCTGCGACAGCCCAAGCGCCTTGATCGTCTGCCGGAAGACCTCGATCTGCTGCTTCAGAAAGTCGATCTGCCGGGATGCATCGGCCGGATAAAGGGTTGCGATCCTGTATCGGTCGCCGGCGGAGATGCCCCGCGGGAGGGGCGAGTAGCACGGGCTCCGTTCGCCGCCGGCGAGGTTTGGCGCCCGAAACCTGTAGTGCATGATCGAGTGGACGTCGTAGGCGAGGCGCAGCGCCGGCACCGGCTCGAGACGCGGCAGCATGTGACGGTAGCTGTTCGCCCGCCGCCGTGCGATCTCGCGATGGCGGCGGGGATCGACGCCCGGCGGCGCCTGCTGCGAGCAGATCACTTCGTAAAGATGCTCCCTCAGACAGACGCTGTCGGGATGCTGGTGTTCGTGACCAAGCCCCAGCGCATGGCCGATCTCATGCAGCATGCTGGCGGCGATCGCGTCCCGCCGGCGCGCCTCGCCGGTGATGGCCGAGGCGACGGCAATCCTGAGCGTCGCTTCGTGGGCTGGCGCGGCGAGACTCGTCAGACCGATGCGCGAGGAACCGACCGAAAAGCCTCGGAGCTCTTTTGCGAAGCCGATCCGGATGTCGCTTGCGCGATGCGGCGTGCAGGTCCGATAGGCCGGCGGCGCGCCGAAATCGAAGCTGACGTTGGCCACGGCCTGCCACTTCCGCGCCGCCTCCACCAGGGGCTGGCGCAGATCCGGCTGCTCGGGAAAAAAGCAGACGCTGATGCTCCGGCCGGCCGGCCAGATCATCAAATTGTAGAAGACCGAAAGATTGTGCAGCAGGCGCCAGTCACGCCGCGTCAGCGAGGCGGGCGGCTCCATCGGCTCCGAGGCGCCGGCCGGCCGGGTGCCGACCGCCAGCGCCCACGCTTGCAGGACCGCCAGGGAGAGCCAGAAGACCCGCCGCCATCCACGCCAAGCGCACGATCCCGCCTCTTCACCCCGAGCCTCGCGCATCCAGGCGGCCTCGTCTCAGTCCAATCGGATCTCGACCACGCCCAGCCGTCCGAAATCCGCGACCGAGCGGCTCCCCGCCTCGGCGTAGACGATGCCCGTCATCGAGCCGGTGGTGAGAACCTCGCCCGCAGCGATCTCGAAACCGAGGCTTCCCACACGGTTGACCAGCCAGACAAGCGATTTGAACGGGTGTCCGAGCACCAACGCGCCCGTTCCCTCCGCCGCTACGCGGCCGTCGATCAGATGCCGCGCCCGGTGGGCGGAATAGTCAATACTGCGCCAGTCGGTCACGGGTGTGCCGAGCACGATGCCGCCGTTGACGCCGCAATCGGCGATGGCGGTGCCGGGGCTCTCGAACGGCACGCTCGTGAAGCGGGGGGCGATGATCTCAAACGCCGGAATCATGGCGTCCATCGCGTCGAGCACCTCAATCTCGCTCCACCCCGCCGGCCTCGGTGCAATCCGGCGTCCGGCGCGAAACGCAAACTCGACCTCGAGCGCCACGGCCGGCTTGGCCGCGCCGATACCTCGGTGCTCGAAGTCCATCGCGCTCGCGACAAACGGACTCTGCGCCACCGTGGCCTTGAAGATCGGCCCGAGGAACGGCTCCTTGAGCCCGAACTTCTGCTGGATCGGGAGCGCCGTCGCGCCCGCCTTCCAGCCGGCGACGGCATCCCCCCAGGCCGCGATGAACGCCCTCTGCACCGCGTAGCCCTCGGCAGGGCTTGCCGGACGGCAGGCCTCCGGCAGCGCCGCAAGCGGCCTGCGGTCGCGTCGTGCCGCCACCAGAAGCCGCACGGCCTCATTGACTGCTTCGGGCGTCATCGCGCTCCCTCCCTGCCGCGTCCTGCTCCGTTTGGCGGCGCGCCGAACCGATGACAGGACCGCCACAGCCTGATCTGTGCATCAAACGCTCCGCTTTGAACAGAGGCGTGTCCGCGCTCAAACACATATGAGAATGCCCGAGGTGGGCGAATCGGAGATCTCCGAGACTTGGGTCGCCAAACCTGAGCCAACCGGAGATCTCCATGCAGATCAGAAACCTGCCCCGTCAC